>MDTG01025197.1_pt1 | contig 15044 bp, 14 predicted proteins | sample 811421 | NCBI WGS metagenome assembly MDTG01 (sample SAMN05326645, study PRJNA326480) | marine metagenome | isolation source: seawater | place: Pacific Ocean: South East | collected 2011
ATATCAAATTATGCCATAGAAAATTCGCTTGATGAAGTTAAAGAATTTTTAGAGGTTGGAAATGCTAAAGATTTAAATTTTAAAGATCAAGAGTTTGATTATGTAATTTCAATCAATACAATTCACAATTTAGATATCGATGATTGTATAAAGGCATTGAAAGAAATTTCAAGAGTATCTAAAAAAGGTAGTTTTGTAACCGTAGATGCCTATAGAAATGAGGATGAAAAAAAGAGAATGTACGAATGGAATTTAACTGCAAAAACTATACTATCAGTAGAGGATTGGAAAAAACTTTTTAAAGAAATAAATTTTGAAGGAGATTATTATTGGTTTATACCATGATTGATAAAAAAAAATTATTTAAAGATCTTTATTATATAAGATCGGTCGAAAAAAAAATTGCAGAAAAGTACAACGAAGGTAAAATGCGATGCCCTACTCATTTATCAATTGGTCAAGAGGGTATTTCTGCTATTTTCGCCAATCTAGTTAATAGAAATGATTACGTGATTAGCATGCATAGACCACATGCGCACTACTTAGCAAAAGGTGGAAATTTAACAAAAATGATTTGTGAGTTATATGGAAAAGAAAATGGCTGTTCTAAAGGTAGAGGTGGCTCAATGCATTTAATTGATCGTAAAGTAAATTTTATGGGATCAACTTCTATATTGGGTAACAATCTACCTGTAGGAGTTGGGTTAGCTTTATCAGCAAAATTAAAAAAAGAAAAAAATATTACTTATATTTTTCTAGGAGATGCGGCTGTCGAGCAAGGATCATTTTACGAGTCTTTAAATTTTGCGGCTGTAAATTCCTTAAATGTTATATTTATTTGTGAGAACAATGAATTTTCGGTTTATTCAAATCTTAAAAGTCGACAACCAAAAAACAGAAAAATTCATGCATTAGTCAAAAAAATTGGTATAAAATCATTTTTTTCAAATGGTCAAAAAATTGATGATATCGAAAAAAAAATGCGGCTTTCAGTATCTTATGTAAAAAAAAATAAAAAACCATCTTTTGTTGAAATAAAAACAACAAGATGGTTAGAACATTGTGGTCCAAATGATGATAGTAATTTGGGATATAGGTCTATTTCAAAATTAAAAAAATGGAAAAAAAATGATTTTTTGACGAATTTAGAAAAAAAAATTAATAAAAAATTATATTTAGATAAAATAAAAAAAGACATAAATCGTAAAATTTTAAATGCATTTAATATTGCTGATAATTCTAAATTCCCTGAATTTAAAGATTTAAAGAATGGAATTTATGAAAAATAAAAATTTAAAATTTTCAGAAGCTATAAATATAGCTTTAGATTATTCTCTTAAAAAAGATAAAAATTTAATTTGTTATGGTTTAGGTGTTAACGATCCAAAAAGAGTATTTGGTACAACGCAAAATTTATTGGAAAAATATGGTGAGAGCAGGGTGTTTGATGTCCCTAATTCAGAAAATACATTGATGGGTATTGCTGTAGGAGCCGGTTTAAATGGTACAAAGTCTATAATCACTCATCAGAGATTAGATTTTTTTCTTTTAGCAATGGACCAATTAGTCAATTCAGCATCAAAATGGAAATATATGTTTGGGCTGAAAAAATCGTTACCTATTACTATAAGGCTGATTATTGGAAGAGGTTGGGGTCAGGGACCAACACACTCACAAAATTTACAGTCTTGGTTTTATCATATCCCAGGTTTAAAATTAGTTTGTCCATCAAATCCTAAAGATGCAAAAGAGCTTTTAATTAATTCTATATTTGACCCGAATCCAGTTATTTTTATTGAGCATAGGTGGCTGCATAATTCAATTGGTCCTGTAAAAAAAAAGGAAAAATTGTCAAAATTAATGTTGAATAAAGTCTTTAAAAAAGGGAAGGATATAACAATTATTTCAAATGGATATCTTACAATAGAGGCAATTGAGGCATCTAAAATATTAAAATCTAATTTTGGTATTAGTTGTGAGATAATTGATTTAAATGTAATTAAACCTTTGAATTTAGATTTAATCTTAAGATCGGTAAAGAAAACCAAAAGAGTGCTATTGTTGGATACCGGAATGACAACAGGATCAATTTCATCTGATATATTGGCAAAAATAGTTCAAAAAAACTTCAAACAATTAAAGGCTGCTCCACAAATTTTAGGTTTACCAGATGTTCCGGTACCAAGTACTTTTGATGGTGCAAAATTTTACCCAAGATCTCAGGAGATAATTCAAGTAATTTTAAAAATTTTAAATATAAAAAAAAAATTAAATAAAAATTTATTCAAGGTTGCTTATCCAATTGATACTCCTGGACTTTGGTTTAAAGGTCCTTTTTAATGAAAAAAAAATTAAATAATTCATTAATCAAAGGTGCTGTATTAGTTAAAAAAAAAAAAATTAAACATTTATTCAAAAATAAAGTTTAAAAAAATAGAAAAAAAACAAGTTTTAGTAAAAATCTATTACTCCGGATTGTGTGGCAGCCAAATATTTGAAATAGAAGGAAAAAGAGGTAAGGATAAATATCTTCCTCATTTAATTGGACACGAAGGTACAGGGAAAGTTATTAAAATTGGCAAAAATGTGAAAAATGTAAAGGTTGGTGATCAAGTTTTTTTGAGTTGGATAAAAACGAATGAAAGCGACTCGGCAACACCCAATTATACATATAAAAATAAAAAAATTAATGCCGGGAGAATAACTACCTTAAGCACTTATTCAATTATTTCCTCAAATCGTGTTTTTAAACTTCCTTCCAAAGTATCTCTTAAAAAAGGTGTATTGTTAGGATGTGCTTTTCCTACAGGCGCAGGAATGGTTTTAAAAAATTTGAAAAAAAAAAATGATCGTTTATTAATAATTGGACTTGGTGGGGTTGGAATTTCATCTTTATTAACATCAATTTTTAAGAAAATAAAAAAGATTGATATATTAGAAAAAAATTATGAAAGAATTGAATTTATTAAAAAAAAAATTTCATATAAAAATATCAATTTTTTAAATAGTATAAATAAAGTTAACCCAGACACTTACGATTTAATAGTTGAAAGCTCAGGTAATGCAAAAATGATATCTTTAGCTGTTAATTTTTTAAAAAAAAAGGGGAAATTAGTTTTTGCATCTCATCCTGAAAAAAATTCTAAATTGGAAATTGATCCTTACGACTTGATAGTTGGTAAAAAGGTATTTGGCACATGGGGTGGGGGTATAAATTTAAAAAAGGATACAAATAAATTAATCAAAATAATAAATGCTTTTTCTAATATTGAGAAAATTTTTTTTAATCAATCATACAAATTGGAAAATATAAATTCAGTTATTAGACTTTTTAAAAACGGAAAGATTGTAAGACCCTTAATTAAAATGAATTGATAAGCAACTATTTAATTTAAAAAGATGAAAAAAAGAATTGAAAAATTTTTATTAAAAAAAAACTTATTTATAATATCTCCAAGAGTCCATTCTTTTGGTGGATCAATATATTTTTTAGGAGAGGCAATAAAAATATCAAATTACAAAAAATATAAAAAAGTTTTGTGTGTACCATTTTTATTTTTTCATAAAAAAATGTTTAAAAAAAGGTTTTTTTCTATTCCGATTTTAATTCAGCTGTTCAGAGAAATGTCTTTATTAGAGAAATTAATATCCTTAATTTTAACAGTATATGTGAATTTTAATCTTATTCTAAAAATCATTAAAGTAAGAGGCATAATACAAAAGATATTTAATTCAAAATTTTGTGATAACTACTTACCTATTTCTATTGGTTATGATGGAAATGATAATAATGAATATTTTCAAACAAGTAATGAAGAATGGTCTAGCATTTTAAATTCAAAAATTAACTTTAGTCAAATCCAATCATCTCAAGATTTTTTTAATAAAAAAAATTATATTAGTTTATATGTAAAGGATGAAAATTATAATGTAGTATCAGAAATAACAAATACTTCAGTGGCAGACATTGAAAAATATAAAAAATCATTAGAATTTCTTTTAAAAAAAAAATTTGAAATAATCAGAGTTGGAGATAATTTAAGTAAAAAGTTCATTTTTAAAGATGATAACTATTTTGATTTGACTAATTCAAATTTTTTAAACCTTAAAAATCAATATGTTGTTTATCAAAATTCAAAATTTTACTTAGGCACTGCAGCCTCTGGAACTTTTTTTCCTATTTTTTTTGACAAAATAAGAATTATAACTAACTCAGATAGTTATTGGGCTAATTGTGGATATAGTTTTAATAAAAAAAATTTTGTTATATTTAAAAAAGTTTTTTCTTTGAAACAAAGAAAAATTCTCTCGATTGAAGAAATCTTAAATGAACCAAATTTATTTTTAAACGAAATTTCCAAGATCCTTTATAGTAAGGAATATATATTAATTGAAAACGATAGTGATGAGATATATTACGCTTGTCAATCATTTATAAATTATAATTTCCACAACCTTAAAGAAGATGAAACTCTTCTTGATAATTATCTAGATTTAAAAAATAATGCACTGGATAAAGTGTATGACAGTAATATAGAATTTAGAAACTTTCCAACTTTAACAAAATACAGACAATGCGTTACTAATATCCCTAAATTTTATTTAGAAAAATATTTATTTAATTCGGACCAACTTAAGGAAGAAAGTGAAAAAGTTAGAAGTCAGATTAAATTATAATCTTTTAAGACTTCAACAAAATAAGTTTAAATCTTTTTTTAAAAAAAATAATATTTTTCTTGTGAAATCAATTATTTTTAAGATACTTTGATTTTTGAATAAAAATAAATCTAAATGAAACTTTTTTACTTTATAATTAATTACTTTATTATTTTTTTTTGCAATAATAAAAAAACTGTTATCTAGATAAAATTTCGAGTAAATTACATTGAATTTGTTATTATTTAAATGATAAAATATAGTGTTTTTATTTAAATAACTTCCAGTACACATTGACTCATGATCATTATCTAAATTTTCATTTTTCATTGCACTCAAAGGGTAAAAGTTAAAATACTTATCCCTCCAAATAAAAAGTCCATTTAATTTAATTTTAAGTGAAATTTTTTTAATTATAGTGGGAAAATTATCGATGTATTTAAAGGTATTTCTTGAGAAAATAACATCAAATTTTTTATTTTTTTTTATTTTTGAAAACTCATTAAAGACCTTGTACCTTGAGTTTCGAGCTTTTTTTTGTAATTCAATATTTGGTTCAAATCCAATAATATTTTTGGTTATCTTGTTAATTTCACGAAGCAATGTTCCGCTACCACAACCATAATCTAACCAACTAAGGTCTTTTTTGTCTAAATTAATATATTTTCTAGTTATATGGAGTATGCTTTTAAATTCATGCAAGTTAGCATCCTTAAAGTCATCAAAAATTTTTAATCTATTTTTATATTCAGTATGATTTTTGTTTTTTTTATTACAATATATTAAGCTACAATTATGACAATAAAACCATGTGTAGTTTTTATTTTTGCTCAAAATTTGACTTTTTACGTGTCTAGATCTATTACAATGCATCTTCTAATAAAAAAATATTTGAAAAAAATTAAGTTTATAAACAATATAGTATATTTAAAATCTATAATACATGTCTAATAAAATTGCTAGTACTCTAGAAAATTATAAATATTTGTCTAATTCAGACTTTTATATTAAAAAAAAACAATATTTAATTTTACTAGCCTTAGGAATATTTTCAATTATATCTTCTTTTGCAACAGTTTTCGCAGCATTACCTTTTCTAGACATAATTTTAGCAAAAGACCCAGATGATTATCAAAATATTTCAACACATATTTTTAAATATCTCAGCTATATCAATTTGCAGCCGTCTTTTGTGGTTACTGCAGTTATGCTTTTAGTCACAGTAATTCTAAAATCAATTTCAGATGTAATCTATCAATTTTATTGTCAAAAACTTCAGTATATCTTTATGCTTAAGGAAGCCAACGAGCTAAATAAAAAAATATTTGGTATGTATCAATCTTTTTATTTTAAATTTAGCTCAGCAAAAGTTCTAAATTTATTTACAAAAGAATTAGAGCGAGCATCAGAAATAATAAGTGTTTATTTTGTAAGCTTCAACTCATTATTTCAATTGATTATTTATTTGGTAATACCAATTTATTTGAATGCAAAACTTACTTTATTATTTTTTGCGATTCTAATAATTTTATTAATACCTCTAATTTTTATAAACCTAAAAATTCTTAAATTAGGTACTGAAACTACAGATATCACAAATGATCATTATAAAATTTTAACAAATAACATAGGATCAACAAAATTTATTACAATTCATGGGATAATTGAAAGTGTAAATAATCTTTTTAAAAAAACATTTTCTCGACTTATTAAAAATAAAATTCAACTTTATGTTTTAGGTTCTGTTGTTCGTAACTATATCCAGCCAATAGGGATCATAGCGTTGTTAATTCCACTATATTTTTTACTTGATAACAAAGATCTCTCAGTTTTAGGAGCTATTTTATGGAGTTTAACAAGAACCCTCAATCCGATAGGTATGCTATTAAATGGTGTAAGAACGATTAACAGTGAGATTGCGGCATTTAAAAATTTATATTCTACAAAAAATTTTTTTAAAGATTATCAAATCACATATGGTTCAGAAAAAATTGAAACAATTAATCAAATTTTAATAGATAAAGTAAATTTCAACTATGAATCAAAAAAAATATATGAAAATTTGAATTTTAAAATTGAGAAGGGCGAAAAGATTGCTATTATTGGAGACACAGGTAGTGGAAAATCTACATTCCTAGATATAATAACAAACATAACTAAAATTAATTCAGGAAATAGATACGTTAATAATATTAGTTATGATAAAATTGACTTTCAAGATTTAAGAAACAAAATTTCTTATATTCCTCAATCTTTAATAATCAATGATGCAACAATTAAAGAATTTTTCCAATTTTTTAATGAAAAAGTAAGTGAAGAAAAAATAATCTATTATTTAGACTTTATGGGATGTTTTAAATTTTTAGACAGAGGTAAAAATTTAGACATATCAAATATTTATTTAGGTGATAAAGGTATGCGTTTATCGGGAGGTCAAAAACAAAGAGTTATTCTAGCGGCAGCATTGTCTAGAAATCCTGAAATTTTAATTTTAGATGAAACAACAAATGCCCTAGATAATTTGAGTGAAGATGAAGTTATTAATAAGATTTACAACAATAAAAAACTTGCTTTAATATTTATTACTCACAAATTAAACGATCGAAAATTCTTTGATAAGGTTTATAGAGTTAGTAACAGGAGTTTAATTATTGACGCTGAAAAAAATTAGGAACATAATTTAATAATGTCTTTACTCAGAATTTTGAAATTATAAGCTTTTTTTAAAGCAGTATTTATTTCTTGTTGATTAATTTTTTTAAGATTAGTGTTAAGAACATATGCTCTCTTTTTAAGTTGATTTAAGACATTTTTTCTTACTTTTCTGTGATTAAAATTAAGATACAAAATTTTGAGATTAGTTTTGGCTAAAGAAAAAAAAGGTTGAGAAATCATATCAATTATAAATAAATTATACTTATTTATGATATTTTCTAATTTTCCATTTATATATTTTTCTTTGTTAAGAAATTTATAATGAAATAATTGTTTTGGGTGAATTTTAAAATATATAGAATTATCATTATTAAATAGTTTTTTCTGAAACTTGATATAATCAAAGTCATCTACATCCCTATGAAACCCATATCGTCTAAAAGAATTGTATGAGTTGGGAATATAAAGAATTTTCTTAATCTCAGGTTCCCTCATATTTAAAATGGATAAATTCTCAATTTCATTTTTGACTAATATTATTTTGGGTGCAAAAAAATTTGATTTAATAAATTTTTTCTTAAATTTAAATTTCCCTAAATCTAAATATTTACTGCACATTGCATATTCACCAATATCATTTTCTGGTGCTTCATAAATAGATGATGAATAATTTGCGTGATTAAAAGAAATAACATTTTTTTTATTTTGGAGATATTGTGCAGACATTAATCTATTATATATGTTCATATTCGATCCAATAAGCAAATTATCTTTTAATTTTTTATCTTTATAATTTTTTTTAGTAATAAAAATTGTTATAAAATTGATAAAATTTTCTTCGTAATATTTATTGTTAAATTTATTTTTAATTCTATATTTTTTTAAAAAAGATTTAAGCAATGAACATTGTTCCGAAAAATTTTCAAAATAAATTTTGGAAAAAAAAATTTTTTGAGGATTTAAATTTTTCAAATAATTTTTGTATTTTTTTTTGTAGTCATTAAAATTAATTGCGTAATATGAAAATTTAGATCGGCTGAAAAAATTAACACTTTTAACAAATGTATGTTTTAAGGTATTTCCATACTTATTATTAGGCGACTCATCTAAAAATTTATATTCTTTTTTTTCATAAAAATTAAATTTTTTATTATTATTTAGATAATCCAAATGCACAAATGGGAACCTAATATTAGAATTTTTATTAGTTTGGAACATTTTACTTTTGATTGAGGATGACATGTATCTTTGAAGCTCTAAACCAAATACATTTATTAAATTTATTTGATCAAACTTTTTTTGGAATATAGTATTGAGTTTATCTATATTTTTAAAGATATTTAAAGAAATTTGATTTTCTTTTTTAAACTTGTCATTCATCTAATTTCCAATATAAATACTGCACGTTAATTGCAAGTTAATTTTAAATTTCGCAAATCTATTATATGATTTTACTCACCTGTGATCATCCTCAAAGAGAATTGAGGTCATTAAAAATATTGAAAAATAAATTAATAAACGAAAATATTCCCTGTAAAATAATAAATAAGGCATTAGTTGTTAAGGCTTTCAATTTATATAAGCCAAAAATTATTACTATTCCTCATACTTTAAAGTATATGATTAATTCTATTAATTTCTTAAAAAATAAAGTTAAGATTGTAGTTATTCCAACTGAAAGTTGCATAATGGTAGACAAATTTATTAAAATGCAATATTGCAACGAATTTTTAGGCTTTAAAAAACCAAGCAATCATAAAAAAGTTGATTATTTTTTTACTCAAAGCAACTACACCTCCAACTATTTGAAAAAGAAAAATTTAATCAAAAAAAATACTATCACCACAGGCTTTTTATATTTTGATTATTGGTACCAAAAAAAATTAAACAAAAAAATTAATGAAAAATATAAAAAAAAAATTGGAATTGCTCTCACAAATGAGCTCCCATTGCGATTTTTTAATAGTAAAAATTTTGTAAAAAATTTTAAAAAATCTAATGATACTACTGATTATTTTGAGAATAAATGGCGGTTAAAACAATTCAATTTAGATCTATTTATATTTAGCTCAATTTTTAAAATAATACAGACCCTGCCAAAAGATTTTTTAATTAATATTAGACCTCATCCATTAGACTCTCAAACAAAACTAAAGGAAGTATTTGAAGATTATCCCAATGTATCAATTGATAATAATTCAAAATTACAAGATTGGATTCAGAATCATGAATTAATTATATCAACATTCAGTTCAATTTATATAGATGCGTACATATTTAAAAAGCCACATATTTCTTTGATAAATCTTATACCTAATTCTTTTTTAAATTTTAAAGCTTATAATTCTCATTCGTATAAAGATTACTATGAGTTTTACTCAAATAAACCAAAGAATATCAAACAACTAATTTCATTAATCAAAAAAGTAAAATTTAAAAGGAACAAAAGTTTCGATAAAAAAATAAACAAATATTACGGGTTTCCAAGTAAAAAAACAGCTTCAACAAAAATACTAGAAAACCTCAAATATATTTATAGCGAAACAAAAAATTACAATCAAACAATTATTTATAATCAAAAACAAAAAGTTTTGAATAAAATTTTTGGATATAAAATATCCTCTTTTTTAATATTTTATTTAAGTGAATTTAAATTATATTTTAATCCTTTTACAAATAAGTCTTATTATTCAATGTTTACGTTTTATATTATGAAATTTCCTTATATGATATTTAAATTATTTAAAAAATAAAGTGAGCGACACAAAAATTATAAACTTATTTAAGAAAAAAATATTCTATTTGAATAGAAGTTTAGGAGGACCCGCCAATCTAAAAACTATAATTTTTATAAAAAAAATTTTATCAAATCTAAAAATAAAATCTTTTAAATCAAATACTAAAATCTTTGATTGGAGATCCCCAAAAGTGTGGACAGTAAAAAAAGCATATATAGAAGACGAAAACAAGATAAAGATTATAGATATAAAAGATAATTTTTTACATATTTTAAATTATTCATCCAAAATAAATAAAGTTATATCTAAAAAACAATTACTTAAAAATTTGTATTTTTTAAAAAAAATTCCAAATGCGATACCTTATGTAACGAGTTATTATAATAAAAAATGGGGTTTTTGTTTAAAGTATAATGATTTAAAAAAACTTAAATCAAAAAAATATAAAGTTGTAATAGACTCAAATTTAGTTGAGGGAAAAATAGATTATGCAGAACTTTTTATAAAAGGAAAATCAAAGAAAGAAATAATTTTTTCTACTTACATTTGTCATCCAAATCTTGGTAATGATAATTTTTCAAGCGTAATAATTAATACGCTTCTTGCAAAGTATCTAGATAAAAAAAATGCATATTATAGTTATCGTTTTCTATTTATCCCTGAAACCATAGGTTCAATCAATTATATTAAAAAAAATTTTATAAATTTAAAAAAAAATGTGGTGGCAGGATATGTATTGAGCTGTATGGGAAAAGGAAAAAAAATAAATATTTTAACAAAATATCAAGAAAATTTATCATTTAAAATTTTATATAATTTTTTAAAAAATAATAAATATTCTTTTAATATTAGAGATTGGGAAGAACGTGGATCTGATGAGAGACAATACTGTAGTCCAAATGTAAACTTACCATTTTCTTTAATCACAAAAAATAAGTTTATGGATTACAAAGAATATCATACTTCGCTAGATAACTTAAAATTTATAGAAAATTCAGACCTGATAAACTCAATAAAATTTTTTAAAAATTTTGTTAATTATTTAGATAATCAAAAAATATTTGTATCGAATTATAGTTGTGAACCTTTTTTATCGAAACATGATTTATATAGCAGTATCTCTTCAAGTTTCCTTAAAAAAAAAAATCAAGATAATTTAATAAATATTATAGATTATTGTGATGGAAATAAAACATTAGATGAGATTGGAAAAAAAATTAATATCAACAAAAAAGATTTAAATTTTTTAATAAAAAGATTAGAAAAAAAAAATATTATAAGACGATTGTAAAATTTCTCTTTGATTTCAATGTATAAAAAAAAAATCATCAAACACTTAAAATATTTAGATATTAAAAAAAATGATAATATTTTAGTTTATTCTAAAATTTCAAGTTTTGGTATTTCAAAAAAAAATTTCCCCAAGTTTCTTTTGTCCTGCTTGATTGAACGAGTTGGTAAAGACGGTTCAATAGTCATGCCTTTATATACCTTTGGAAAAAAAAATAATACTTATGATAAAAATATAATTTATAAAAATTCTATGACAGGTTTATTAAATATTGAATTTTTCAAAAAAAAAGGAATAGTAAGAAGCAATTGTCCAATTCATAGTCATATAGGATTAGGTAAAAATATAAATTTTTTAAATAATTCTAATGCCAAATATTCATTTGGCAATAAATCGGATTTTTATTATTTTTATAAAAGAAATTTTAAGCTAATCCTATTAGGATGTAGTCCTCAGGAGGGGGCCACTTACCTCCATCATTTAGAGGCATTAAAGAAAGTTAATTATAGGAAATGGATCAAAATAAAAAAAATGGTTTATAATAATGAGTTAAATAAGTTCGAAAATACTTATGTTAATTTTTTTGCCTTGAAACAAAAAAATGTAAAATATGATTTAACAAATTTTTTCAATCAATTAATTAAAGTTGGTGCTAATCTTAAAATTTGTAATTTAAAATATGGTAAAAGTTATTCTATATTAATTAAAGATCTTCATAAATATAGTTTAAAAATATTAAAGAAGAATTCTAGGGCTTTGTTAGATAGATGAAAGAAATATTTGCTATTAAATCTTTAAAGATCAATTCAAAAAAAAATCCAAGTAATATAGCTTTTGAAAAAAATTCAAATAAGATTTCTTATAAGAAATTTTGGAATGATTGTAAAAAATTTTCAATATTAGTTTCTGGTAGCAATGAAAAACCTGTGGTTGCAATTATTGGAAATCACGATTATTTCGATTATGTTTGTATGTTTGGAACTTTAATGAGTGGGGGAACTTATGTTCCTATTAATAATGATTTACCAATGTATAAAATTAAAAATATCATATCAATCGCCAAATGTAACTTTTTAACATCTTCAAAGATAACTTTATTAAAAAAAATAAATCAAAAAAATATTAAAAATATTGATGAAAAAAATTTTTTTTCATTAAATATTATTAAGTCAAAAAAAACTAAACAAAACAAAAAATCAAAGATTGCTTACATTATTTTTACTTCGGGTTCTACAGGCAAACCAAAAGGTGTGAAAATTACAAGAAAAAATTTAGATACTTATTTAAAATGGGTTGTCACGAAACTTAAGATTCATAATAAATCAAAATGTACACAATTACCTGGAATTGGTTTTGATCTAAGTGTTGCTGATATCTATTCAACAATTTGTGGTGGTGGAACTTTGTGTCTACCAAACCAATATAATAAAATTTTTCCAGGTCAATATATTAAACAAAATAAAATTACCCACATAGTATGTGTGCCCAGCCTGATAAATGTTATTGAAAATTCAAAACAATTAAACAAGAGTCATTTTAAAAGTGTTAAAAAAATTTTTTTTTGTGGAGAACCACTAATGAAAGAACATTTAACAAAATTATTTCAGGCTAATAAAAATATTAATGTGATTAACGCTTATGGTCCAACTGAAACTACAGTTTCATGCACGTCAATTGATTTAAACAAAGTCAATTATAAATCATACTCCAAATATTCAATGTGCATAGGCAAAAGTATTCCTGGAACAAAAATACATCTTTTAAAGAATAATAAAATAAGCACTAAAGAAGGTGAAATTGTTATTTCAGGTGACCAAGTAGCAGATGGATATTTAAATGATAAAATTAACAATAAGAAAAAATTTATAATTTTTAAGAAAAAAAAATCCTTTTTGACAGGAGATATTGGAGAATTAGTAGATAAAAAATTTTTTTTCAAAAAAAGAATCGATAATCAGATTAAAATTAAGGGTTTTCGAGTTGAATTGGATGAAATTGATTTTTATTTGAGAAAAATTGGTTTTGAATACAATTTTACAGTATTTACAAAAAATAAATTGATATCATTTATACAATCAAAAAAAGTTAAAAAAGAATTCATTGTAAAGAGATTAATAAAACTAATTCCTAGTTACATGATACCTGATGAAATTAGATTTATAAAAAAATTTCCACTTAACATTAATGGAAAAATAGACAAAAAAAAGTTACTAGAAAAAATCAATGAAGAAAAATAATTTATCAGCTATTTTTATGGGTGATACGCCCCTATTATACTCATGTTTGTTATATTCATTAAAGATTTTTAAAAAAGTATTTGTTATTACCAAAAATAAGAAAATTCTTAATTTGATTCCAAATAAAATAAATAAATTAAGTGGTTTAGACGATAAAAGATTAAAAGGGATTAATTATTTTTTTAGCTTAATGAATGAGGAAATAATACCATCAAGAATATATGATTCAAAAAAAATGCAAATTATAAACTTCCACGACGGACCATTACCAAAATATGCTGGCCTTTATAGTAGTACCTGGGCAATTATAAATTCTGAAAAAAACCACGGTGTTACATGGCATAAAGTTAATGATATAATTGATGGTGGAGATATTTTATTAAAAAAAAAATTTCAAATTTCAAAAAATGACACTGCAGAGTCAATTGATCTAAAGTCAAATTTTAATGGTTTTATATTATTTAAAGATTTAATAAAAAAAATAATTTCTAATAATCTAGAAGGTGAAAAACAAAATTTTAAAAAAAGGACCTACTTTGGTTTAAAAGATCGTTATAAGATACCAAACTATGGCTTTATTAATTATAATGACTCAATAAATAAAATTTTAAGAATAGCAAGATCCTTAAAAATGTCTCCAAATAAAAAAAATAAACTTTGTAAATTAAAAATTTTAACATCAATGGGGGTTATGGAAATTCAAGAGATAAATTTACTTAAAAATAAAAATTTTAAAGTTTACAAACCTAATCAAATAATTATTTGTAATAATAAAGGATTTTATTTAAAGATAAAAAATAATATACTTCACTTTAAATTAAAAAATAAAAAAATTATAAAAAAATTCAAGCTTTTTATACCTAATCAGAAATTCATTAATCAATTCAAAAAAAAAAGTATTTAAAATGTCAGAAAACTTATTGATTCAAATTTTCAAAAAAAATTTAAAATTAAAATTATCTGAAATTAATGCATTAAAAAAAAATAAGAATATTTTTTTTAACATTCATAAAAATTGGGACAGTCTAACTCATGTTGTTTTATTAAATGATATTCAAAAAAGATTTAAGATTAAAATAGATGAAAAAAATATCAAATATTTTGAAAGCTATAGTCTTGTTAAAAAATTTTTAAAATTAAAAAAGAAATTATAAATATTTTGACATTTTTAATTGATTGTCTTCACTTAGACTTTTGAAATTCATTACCATTTTTTTTTTTTTAAACCATTCATTATTAGGCATGATATCAACAAAAATTGTTTCTCTTAATTTAGAAAAATCAGTTTTTTCATTTCCTATTTTTTGTCTATGGTATCCACAAGTATCAAAAAGATAAACATCCCCAATATTTGCTATTACACTTTTTATTTTATATTTTTTTTTAATTTCATTTTCATTGTAAAATTGATAATTATTTTTTTTTTTAAGTAAATTGAATAGATGGTTGATAATAGGTTGACGCCAA
>MDTG01182051.1_pt1 | contig 15043 bp, 14 predicted proteins | sample 811421 | NCBI WGS metagenome assembly MDTG01 (sample SAMN05326645, study PRJNA326480) | marine metagenome | isolation source: seawater | place: Pacific Ocean: South East | collected 2011
AGGCTATAAGACCCGTACATGTACCACAGGCATAGAGAATAATATTCTGTTCGTGAAAACCACGATTTGCCTTTTGCATAACGCGTTGATTCCACACGGACGAAGTTGCAGTCACAAGAACAGATAGTACCAATAGCACATAGGGTTGGTTTTTATCGACAGTACCATCGCTATCCGTTTTCAAAATTCCTAAAGCACAACACTGCAGAATAATACATCCGTATTGCAACGTGTTTATATGCTCACCAATTATCCGAAGCATGATAGCACATATGAATGGAGCCATAGATTTGAAAGCGATTAATGTTCCAGGGTCCGTCTCGTTCAAAAGGAAAAACGTAAAAATATTATTGGACGTATACATACAAGCCAGTCCTACATATGATAAAAATTCACGACATGTAACACGTTGCAATTTAAATGTTTTGGAGACATGTTTGTGTAGCACTAGAGAGATGCATAATTTCACAGTTTCTACAATCACGACGGCCAATGTCTGTGAGAAAGGGTAATGACCATTTATCTGAACAAATTTGAATACAATAAACGTTACCGTGTGTGCAAAAGCAAGGACACAAAAAAGTACTATCTTGAAGAGCCACCGATTACATGTACAATCCATCTACCAAAACGCCATATTCATAAATATGGCGTTTTGGCATGACATAAAAAAGGATTTTAGGCAAGTATATCCAGTAGTTCAACATGCCACAGGCTGATTTTTGACCGCACACCTCACAAAAGTGTGGCCGAATAAAGTCCGGCGACCCCAACAGCCATTGTCGTGTTCGTGAGCGTCGACAATCCGTTTGCATTCTTGATTCAAACACCTGGCAGTACTCCATTGAACCATGTCGCGATAATAGTCTATCACTACTTGAACAACCAGATGTATGTCCATGTTTTAGTTATCACATAAGTTGTTTTTTAAAATTTACTCATAAGAGTCTATTGGATTTATACTGTCTGTATAATATCATGAGAGGATCTCTTATGTGTGAGTATCCTTTCTTTCTCATCCGATATCATCTACTGTTACTCTAGTGTTGTAATAGTAGTCTCCCCTAAAAAAAAAATTAGAGGGTATAAATACACTTTTCACACGCTCGCGTTATCAACTCTATAAGGTAGTAAGCTTCTTGTCCTTACGTGATGTTCCCGCGAGCTATCTAGTTGGTCTAGATGATGCCGCCGGAATAGTGTGTGGTAAGCTATAGCTAGTGCTAGCCTATCTAGTTAAGTGCTAGAACTTCTAATTATAGATAGCATCGGTTACAAAGTAGGAATATTTGTACTCATGTTTATAGCCTTGACTTCATCTGAGTCAAGGCTATGATTGTAATTATGTAATATGCCGCTTTACGGCCGGCGCGATATAGACGTCCGTATCAGCCGTCGCAGGCTTGGCAGATACTCCAGTATAAATAAGGTTCTACGTGTTTAAAAATGAAACTGAACCAAAACGCCGTCAGCAAACTCGAGTTGGAAAACAAGGTGGCAACACATGGCAGTCATGTACCAAAGCCACCCGGGGGGCCTTCCAATGGTGAGTCGTTGGACGACTACAAACAACGTCTGTTTAATTGGTTGGTCCGCGTGTCAGGCGGTACCGGGGCGTTGTATCGCTGGTGTTTGGACAGGTCACCAGCGGCCGCCGGCGTGGCCGCCTCGGTCACAAGACAAGCAATCAAATTGACATTTTAAAGGGCTCCAGTAGTCGCATGGACTGGTGCGCGAAAGTAGAGAATTCTTGGACACCACCATTCGCACGCGTGTTGCACACAATACGGCGACACAATAAAGTCGCGAAAGGCCCCACGAGAGGCCGTACACCCCTCGACAATGCAATAGCGGTACACATTATGGAATATTTTATGCAGTGGACCCGCCTGTTGACACCTGGCTATAAATCGGGTTTTCCGCCGAAGGCGTGGCCGGACTTTATTGGGCCAACAAAAATCTTTGAGCGACAAGTACGTCTGAATATACGCCCATAACTCTTCCGGCAAGTCTACCTGACAACCGGCAAATCTTGAATACTTAACGAATATACGAAAAAGAAAAGGTCAAAATAAGATCCGTCGGCCAGTGGTCCACCATTTTAATTTAAATTAAAATAAGATCCGACAGACAGCTCATCTCGGCTTGGGACCGGATACAAGGCTGGCATCGGTTCACGCGGCGGTTCTCGGTCGGGCCCCGGATCCACCACCTTGAGACTGCGAAATGTTTTTCCGGGTTGACCACGGCCAATCCAGACGTCTTGCTCGTAGCGCGTTGCAGGCTTGAACGACGCCTTGGAATAGACGCGATACTCGCCCAGATGCCCGACGAGCAGGCGGTTGGTCCCCGCAATTTGCCAAACGGGCACGTCGACGGCAATGGTCCGTGCCGTGGCGGCACCGTGCCAACCACCATACGACTCGCGCTTGTACACAAAGGCTGACCAATTCTTTTTGAGTACGATGACCGAGAGTAGCTCCGGCCAACGATTCACGGGTCTTGACACATCATAGCACCATTCGATGTCAGTTGGGCGTATTTTGATGGTCCGCGTGTTACCACCGTGCTTAAAAGTCCATTGCGTGCCTCTTTTCGATTTAATGACGCCGGGGCGACCGTTGACGTAGAGGCGCGTGCCATGTTTCCAGCCGGTGTGCATGTTTAATTTAAATCAGAATCTTGTATATAAGATGTTATATTGTTTGGACGTTCGATGCTTTTTAAATGGACGGTACATGCATTGCTGTTGGTAGTGGCGACCACGGCAGCGCAAACAAACTGTCCTGTAAACAGTGCGTTCCCGGTGGCTTCTCAGTGTCAATGCGGCACAATAGGGGCTTGCTCTAGCCCGAATTATTGTAACGAATTTGAAACGGGGGTTGACATTAAATATATATGTGCGATCTTTCCAAAATGCCAAAGAAACACGACCGTAAGCAGCAAATGCTATTGCTCGGTGGATGCCCAGTGTGACACACATTACGTTTGCAATTCGGATGGCACGTGTTCGCAGCCCAAATGTGTGCCTGGCGGAGGGGGATATGATAATGTCGAGTGTGAGTGTAGCAACACGGGAGACACTGTTAACTCCTGTAATAAGAACGAATATTGCTACGGAAATGGCGATTGTCGAACAACTAAACCCACGCCGTGCGTAGGGTCCGGTACAGTTAAGTATCAGAGTGATACGGGCGCTTCTTTGTGCCTATGCGGAAAAACTAAGTTTTGTAGCGATGAACAATATTGCAATGACAATGTTGACCAATGCTCTGACACGCCAAACCCATCGTGCGACGATACGAACGGCAATGAACCCAATGGTAACCTACCCTGCTTGTGCAGTACGGATTCGTGCCAACCCTTTGAATACTGCAGCGCATCCAGTACGAACAAAAAATGTCATAAACAATACTGCCGGGATTATCTCTCGGTCCATTCTGATTTTTGCAATCGTAGGGTCTATCGTGAACAGAGTCAAATTGGCGCAGGTGAACCGACAGTAGTGGTGATACCTGTTCAATATGGGAATGGTCTGATCGCACAAAACAAAACGTGCGACGAAACACATGTCGACGGCAAGTGTACTGACGACAGTTTTAGAGAGTGCTGTCGCGAGTGTCCGTCCGAAAATACTTTTAAGGAAGGGTCGAATACCTGTTTCCCCAAATGCGATTATTCCATTTGCACAGACGGCTGGGTCAGACCTCCGTTCGGGTTTTCGATAAGCATTTACGAGTCGAAAATATGGAATGTGGCGTCTGTGATCGACAAGCTCAACCGGGACTGGACAGGAGTTTGTAGTGGCGGCTGCCAAAACACTACAGAGGATCGGCAGACGTGTTGTGTCCCAGACAAGTATTGTTCAAACGAGAGTGCCACCAATCTCTGTCGTCTAACCATTCACAGTCGGACATTCAAAGAGAATGCCAGCACGTGCGCGAACCATTTGTGCACGCCAGAACATTGTTGTGAAGTGCGCGAATGTCAGTGCACGGGCGGCGTGCCGCGCCCAGGCGTAACCTGTTCGAAACACGAAGCCCACGAATGTCAGAGTTGTTACGACGACTACTGGAAAGACGGGACAGTTTGTCGGCCAATACAAAACTGTACCGCCGGACAATATCAAACCGAGTTCCCTCGCGCCGGTTCTCAGGACCGCGGGTGTGCTATGTTAACATCATGCGATAATGTGACACAATATATTTCTACGAACGAGACGCGGGACAGCTCGGGGATGGCAATGTCGGACCGACAATGTTCCGATAGAACCGTCTGCGCGTACAACGAGTATCAGTCGTACTCACCCACACCGTTTATAGATCGAACGTGCTTGCCCATGTCAATTGTTCCGGCACAATGCGCAGACGAGCAGTACGCATTTGTTGAACGCCAAGGGGCACTGGCAATCTCTGATGCGGTGTGCACGACCAAGACTGTGTGCAATGCCTCCTCGTATATCTCTTTTGCTGGGAACGCGACTGCTGATCGCGAATGTGAAAACATCACTAGTGTGTGCGTAGACCCGGAAGTTCAACTCCGAGAACCGATTCCCGGCGTGTCGAACCGCGTGTGCGGAACACCTGTCAATTGCACGTCTGACCAATACGAAACAAAGGCACCCACCAACATGTCGGTCCGCGAATGTACCGCGCTGACGGTGTGCACGGCGAACCAATACCAATCGTCGCCGCCCAATTCGACGTCCGACCGCACGTGCACGGACCTGACGGTCTGTCGGACGGCGGATCAATACGAGTCGGTGGCCGCGACCAACACCTCCGACCGCAAGTGCGCCAACCTGACGGTCTGCTACCCGAACAACTTGGAATACGAGACGACAGCGCCGAACGCCACGCGAAACCGTATATGTACGACCTGTACAAATGCAAGTTGCAAAACATGTACCACCAAAACGGATTGCGACTACGCGCCAGGCAAGATTCACGACCCCAACAAATGTTCCAACAAGAATTGCACGCGTTACAATGTACGCCAAGAGGGCGTGTTCACAAACGCCACCAATGATACAATTTCGGAACTCGTGCTAGAGTATGGGCTCTACTACAGATTCGACGTGGACAGCAGTATGAGCTTCACTGTATCCGGAATAGAGGCGTACACAAACCGCACACCTCGAAATAATGCTCAAATATCGAACAACGAATATCTGTACTTTTACATTCCGATGGGACACGTGGGCGATATTACGTACAAGGCGCTGGGCACGTCAAATACGACCTTTTTGATCAAAAGAAACTGCAACCAAACCATTAAATACATGGGCAGCAAAGACGGCAAGCAGGTATGCACCTCTGTGTGCGGCGGACCCGGTGCTATTTTGGTCAAACGGACCACCGTGTACGGCGCTATCGGCGGTGGGACTCCCTGTTTGCCCGTCTGGACTTCAACGCCGTGCCTGTGCGTCCCTCAAGGGGAGTGCCCGGCCGATTTCAACGGAACGTGTGTCCACACAGACTGTCAATGTCCTGTAAATTGCGAATATGAGGAAGACGACGAATTTGGCCCATGTGACGCCGCGTGTGGTGAAAAGGGACTCCAGACAAAGAACATTACAATTAAGACCGCGCCGCAGCATGGTGGAACAGCGTGCCCGCCTAACGAAGAAAAAAAGTGCATCGGCGCGCCCGACTACGGAAAATGTGATTGCGACGGACATACCCCGGACAAGTGTGGCGTGTGCGGTGGTCACAACGAATGCAGAGGATGTGACGGCATATACTACACAGTACGGAGATACAAAATACCAGTCAGAGACCAATGTGGCAATTGCCAGTGTAAAAACACGTCCAACACGGAATGCGCTTCAAGTGAACAGAAACGTGCCTGTCGAGAGAAAATGAAGTTGAAGGGAGTGCGCAAAACCGAAAGAAGCGACACGGTGCGCAGAAACGCACCGCTGTACGTGGGGTGCAGCCTGGCCGCCATATTCGTCATTGTCATCGCGTGTGTATGTCGGCGCCAAAAGACGAGCTATATTCCCGTGGTCGCGCACGAGCCGGACGCCCCTTTTGAACATATGGACAACTTACTAGAATTTTAAAATACATTGGACGACAATATTAACCAAGATGTGCACTGTTCTATATAATTTTAGTGATTCCGTTCTTCTATTGTGTCCGACAGAGATTGAAAATCCCACCAATTGGACGTCCAACTTGACCACCGCCGCGCCCACGACCACCGCCGCGCCCACGACCACCGCCGTGCCCACGACTGTCCCCACGACCACCGCCGTGCCCACGACTGTCCCCACGACCACCGCCGTGCCCACAACACCGTGTGCGCCATGCCTGTGTGATGCCACGCCCAGTCCGGCCGCACCCAACAACACGAGCTCCAAGTCTGAGGCCGTGGCACCGCAGCAGGCCGACCTTGCATGGCTGCACATGTTATGGGCACTGGTTCCGCTGCTGCTCATTGTAGCCTGTCGACGACGCCGATGCTGTTCGCGAATGCGTGTGGGATTTCTACAAACGCGCTACGCGCCCCGCGCCAAGTCCTGGCCCGACCGACATCGGTCATCCCACCCGGCCCGCATACCCCGATCAAAGTCAGAGAGTTCAAAGTCAGATAATTTTGATACCATTGTACTTTGAAATATGTTTATTTTTTATGACGCTTCGGGTGATTGCCGTCCGCAATCGTCGAGCGCCCTCGCTTGTGCAGCACGCGCGTATGATGATGGTATACCGACTTGTCCCGGTGTTGTTCGGGTTCGTGTGAAATAAAAAAACACGTGCGGCGGTCGTCTTCCTCGCACCAATCGCGCAAGGTGCCTTGCACCGCATGAATGCCGCGCAAATCCATCGACGTACACGCCTCGTCCATAATCAGCAGGGGGAAATTTTCGGTCTCACGCCAGGCCAAAAAGGCCGCCAGTTGCGCGCGCCGCCATTGGCCGCCCGACAGTACGCCATGGTGGTCTTTGTACTCGATGACGCGCTGGAGGCGCTCCTTGTCGTCAAAAAACACGCGCAACCCAATGTCTTGTGTGCCAAACAGTTTGCGCAGCCAGTCGGTGGTATTGCGCGCCAGTGTCTTGACAGTATGCTCGAGCGCGTACGTTTGAATGCCGCGCGGGCCGGTCCACCGGGCGACCGAGGCCCAATGCGCCAGGCGCTCTTGGCACTGGGTCACCTGTTCTTCCGTGTCGCGGCGTTCGCGCTGGTATTTGCGCACGTGGTCGTCCGACGTATTGTGCGGACACGTCTCACGGCGCATGCTCGCAAGACCGGCTTCAAACACGTCCAACGACGCCTTCAACTCGGCGCACAGCGTGTTTGTTTCGGCGTAGATCGCAGCATGGCGCTTTTTCTTGTCGGCGATATCTGTCAAACGCTGGACGCGCACTGTCAACGCGTGCATCATCTCTTGGGCCTCGGCAATATTGGTCCGTAGTTTCTGCAGCGAGCGGCCCTTGTCAATGTATTCGCGCGTGCGCGACAAGGTTTTGTCGGCTTTGACACTGTGTATGTGCTTTTGCTGGGCGTCGACGTACATGGCATTTGCATCGGCAAAGGCGGCGCGCGCGTGTTCCAGAGCATCATGCAGCTTCCGAGCATGTTCATGGTGCCCCTCGTCTTTGTCAAAGGGACGCTTGCACGTCGCGCAAAATCCAGCCTTTTTGAACGCCGCGTATTCCGCGCGTGCGGATTGCAACTGGACCTGGCGCGCATGCTTGGCGGCGTAGCAGTGCTGTTTGTGCGTCTGGTGATATTCGACTTTGGGGTCGGGTTGTTCGCGCAACCGGCGCTCTTTGGCGTCGTAGCCAGACTGCTGCCATTCTGCCGGCAGCTCGCGTTCCAGTTCGGCCCGGCGTTGTTTCATGCGCGCCAGGACCACGCGCGCGTCGACCAAGCTATTGGACGCCGTCCTCACCTCTGCGTCGTCGATGGGTTCGGGTGGGTCGCCGAGCGAAGCCAGTCCGCGTTGGTAGGCCGCCCGTGTTCTGTCCAGATTGGCTTCGTGTTCGACCAATTTGTCAGCCTGCACTTTTTCCCAGTCGGCGGCGAGACGCAGGAGACGCGCGTGCGTCTGTGCCGCATTGTCGTACAGTTGGTCGGCGTGTGTATGTTTGAGTTGCAGAGACGTCAGCGTGTGTTTTTGCGTCTTGTGGTTGGCCTTGGCCCACGCATGTAGCTCGGTCCAAATGGTCACGTTGGCCATGTCGTGAATCTCCGCCTTGGCCGCGGCATCGTTGGCGTCCAGCCAACGGGTCACATTTTGCTGGCTCCAGACGCAGTTTCGCACCAGCCAGGCAAACAACTCGCGTCCGGTCGCGTCCATGCCGAACAGCTCGGTGGACAGTAGGCGTTGCGTGCCGCCGAGCGTGGAACGCGTTCGGTCCTCGCCGTTCAGATAGACATGAAGCGTATGGCGCTTTGACGCGAGGGTGCGCACGACGCGCCAGGTTGTGCCGTTCAGCGTGCCCTCTACCGCGACCGTGGCCTTGCCCACGTCGTCGTTCACAATGGTGGCCGAATCGAACGGCAACGCGGGACGCCCGTCGACAAGACCTGTCAGACACCACAGCCAAGCTCCGGCCGTCACCAGCGACTTGCCCGCGCCGTTGCTGGTCTGCGTGTCGTCGGCAATCACGCCCGACACGAGCGTAAAGCCTTGTCCCTCCAGCGACAGTATCAGCGGGCCGGTAAACGGTCCAAATCCTTCCAACTGCATCTTGACGGGCCGCACATCGGGCCGCGTCCGTCGTAGCGAAGACGTCATGGTCGACATTTGCGTGTGCAACAGATTCCAGGCCGGGCCGCTCTCTTCGATGGCGTGCAGCTTGGCGTACGCTGCCCACAGGTCGGCCGGCTGCAACGTGTCACCGTCGGCAATGCGCGTTTCCACCGCGCGTGGCGGCCGTTTGACTTGGACCGTGACATTGTTCGACGTGAGCGTCTCGATGCACGCGCCCAAGGCCGCCGAATCGTCGGATTCGACGGACACGCGGTCACACGGGCGCAATTCGGCGGCGCGTGCCAGCAATTCGCGTGCCGACCACTTGTACTGGCGCGGGCCGATGTCGATGGGAATTTCTTCGGCCACGCGATGGTCGCGCAGTACCAAGAGGGCTTTTTGATCTTCGGCTTCGGACAGCGTCAGCTGATACGGCGAGCCCAGGTAGCGAATATTGCCGTGCGTCTGTGGCGTATGATAATGGCCCGAGTACACGGGCACGGTGGCCGGAAAGTCGTCAGGTTGCACGCCCTCGGTCGACAAGCGCGAGTGCGACATCTTAAACCCGATAATGTCAAAGTGCCCGAGAATGGCGTCTACGTCGCCGTGTTCGCGCAGGATGGCGGCCACGGTTTCTACAGAGCGCCGCCAGGGCACCCACAACTGGCGGTCGACGACAGTCGGTTCGTCAAGGACACGAATATGTTTGGACGCGTACGCAAAGGGGGTTAGACCGTGCTCTGTCTCGGCGGCGTCAAAATAGTCGTGATTGCCCGGAATCATGATCATGGGCACCGTCCATTCGGTTTCAAAGAAGCGCATGAGCTCGTTCAGAATATTGACCGGCAGCGTGCCTTGGGAGTGCACTTTGTCAAAGAAATCGCCCAGGAATCCGACGGTCGCGTTGCGCTGAACGGCTTCGCGGTGCACGCGGCGCAGCACCTGCATGCACGTGTCATAGGTACGCGGGCTCAAGTGCAGGTCGCTAAACAAGAGCATGTGTGTACAAACGAAATCATTCATATAGTGGGTTTTACATAAGTTCTACTTAATGTCAATGACACAAAAGTCTGAATACCGCACGTCACGTCCGCCCGAGTGGACAAGCAGCGATTTCACGAGGTGTGCCTGCGCCGGATCTCGCGGTGCCCGCAGGCCGTACGCCAGGGCATACAGGGGCGTGACACAGAGGTCGGCGCCGAGACGGCAGGGAACATTGGGGTCGGCGCCGCGTCCCAGTAATTCTGCCAGGTCTATTGGATGCTTGAGCGCCCAGAACAATAACGGTTTGCCACGCCGTTCTCGCATGCCCGCCGTGGTATGACATCGCATATACAAAACACAGAGTGACAAACATATTCGGGATCCGCCCAAAATGCTACAAGTGTAGACATATTCTAAAATCCGAATACTGCACAACTGCACAGCCACATAAAATGTCTGAGCCACTGTATGTATTTGAAACTGTGTTGTCGAATGGTACTTGTGTCGTAGGGGGGGCAGGTCTTCCACATGACGACATGGCGAATCTACAGACGTTTTACGCCACAAAGGTGACCCGAATTGTCCCGGCTCCTGATAACACGCCGCGTCTCGATGTCATGACGCCCGTGTCCCCTAAACATATAGAGTAACAACGATTGTCTATTTGAGGATGACTTTTTTGGTTTGTGTAATTTCGGCGTCGGTCATTTTCCCCTTTTTCTTGATGACGGACAAATGTCCGAGTTGTTTGGAGATGGACCCTTCATAACTTTTCGGCGATGGCGTCACTTTTGTGAGCGTACGAAACTCTTGTATTTTTTTGGCCGTCGTTGAGATGGTGCGTGGGCTCGATGTACTCATAGTGGCACGTCGGCCACGTGTTAAATACTCGGTTTGAGATTCGGCCAGTCTCCGCCGTCCGCGTCTTGTGACGACGTGTCCGAATCGGTCAACCTCTCTTCCAGATAGTCTGCATGACCATAAATACGCGTCTCGATATACTCGAGCGCGAGTCGGCGCTGTCCCATGGGTGTGTCGGGCGCAAAACGTACGCGAAAATGGTCGTCTTTGTAATACACCGTGCACTGACACCCTTGGTCCAACGCGGCAACACTGGCTTCTATGCTGCGCAAATTATGACCGCCGGCGCCAATCAGGCGTCCCACAAATTCGGGCCGCACGTACATGCCATGGTTGGTCACGGCGACTCTCTCGCCAAAGGCGCGCTCTACAAAGGCGACCGCTTCGTCGAGATTCGGCATAATCACTCGAAACGCGTATCCGTCGTGTGTGATATCGATATCGCGTCCCGGAAACGCCAGTTGAAAGGCGCGAGACAGCGCCTTGACGTGACACCATTTGAAGCCGACGACAGAGCCCACCAAATAACTGGCACATCGAAATTGTCTGGTGGTCAGTATCTGCGACGCGTGTATCGGGTCGCACGTGACGTCTGCACATGCGTAATGAGGATGCGCTAACATTGGGCCAGCTTTCGCTGCGCGTAGAGGCCTGGGTTGTACACGAGGGTGTGTTGTCGATGAAACAGGGGTGTTTTGTATAAATGCGCAAGAAAGTTTAATTTAAAATACAAGATCGACTAGGCGTCGGTACATGACCGTCGTGTGCGTCTTTTTCACGGTGTGTGTCTTTCCCTGAATGTGTGTGGTGATGTCGACCTGTGCGTACATCCCGTCTTCGGACATTTTCGCCACGTTGACGGACAAGTCGTCGACAAATTGCCGAAAGCCCGGAATCGTATATTGCATGACCAGTTTCCGCGTGGGGTGTGGCACGGACTGATTTTGAGTCGAGTACACCGTCATGTTGCGTATTGTTTTGTATTTGGACCCGTACACGCCTGCGCCATCGTACACTTCGAATACGTCCGGGTCGTCGACGGCGACTCTGCGATAGATGCGCAGAGTGTCGACCGGGTACCAAGTGTATGACCAAAAGCTCTTTTTAAACGCGGGCGTCGCGTCCACGAGTGTCGGCGGTTGATTACCCATTTTGTCTTTCAAAGTGTCGACTTTATACTCGCAGTGTGTTCGTCACTTTTCTAATAACAACATCGGTCGTGTTTGGGCGTCGCGCGATACCTGACTTTTTCTTTGCGGACCGTTGGCAACGTCTTGAGCTTTTGCACCAATGTGTCAAACGTGGCCGTGACATTCCTATCGTCTTTCGACGACAGTTCGGAATAGCTTATGCCTTTGCGCACTGCCCACGCAGTGGCTTCTTTTTTGTCAACGACGCGTGTCAAGTCGGTTTTATTGCCGACCAGCATGGCGGCACAATTGTTCGCGTCGCCGTACGCCAGATACTCGCGCCACCATTGTTCCAAATTGAAAAACGAGTGGCGGTCCGTCACGTCATAGACAAACATAATGGCATGGGCGTCACGGTAATACGAACTCATCAGCGATTGAAAGCGTTCTTGGCCTGCCGTGTCCCAAAACACAAGCTTGGTCTCATCGTCCATATCCTTGTGCGTAAACTCGACGCCGATCGTCGAAGGCTGCCCCGCATGAAATTTACCAAACACATAGCGGTTGAGGATGCTCGTTTTGCCCGTCCCGGCGTTGCCCACAATCACGATCTTGTACGTGTTCATCGTTCCGGGGCGCCCGGCTTAAATAGACACATGCGAGTACAGGTTGGCGTCAAACACGCGCTGTTCCTTGAGTCGGGCCGCCGACGCGCGCGCTCGAATGATATTTGTGATGTCCTCGGACATTTGTTCCACGCACGCGTCTGTTTGAGCAGCTTTGGCAAATTTACGGAGTGTGCGGTTAAACATCTTGAATTTGCATTTTTTCTTGAGTGCCAACAGTTGTAAAAACACTTCGTAGCGCCGACTGCACCTTTTGCGTTTTTGGCCCATGGGCACGATTTCGGCCACCAGGCGATCAAAGCGCATGTTGTGTGGTCCGCGGCACATTGCGCACGAGGGGTTACTCTCGGCCAAGCGCAACTGTTCCATCAAACAGTCAAAACACGCCATGTGGGTTTGGTGACACATAATCACTGGATGATGTACAATGTCAAGGCAAAAACAGCACTTGAACGCGTCGGACATGTCATGGGGTTGACGCGCACGACTATAAATAAGCGCTTGGCTCGTGCCGAATGGGATTTCTGTGGTCCAAGCCGTCCGGGCCGCTGACAGATGCCTTGATTGTGGAGCGCCCCGTGTTTCTTCGGATGGGCGACTTGGTATTGGTCTCCGCGAGCGACATGGACGTTGCCCTGCATGCTGAACCGTGGAAACATGTTGGACTGGTGTTGTCCTCGGAGCACATTTTTTGCAGAGGCCAAATGTTGCCACTGCGTGCGTTTTTGGCGGAACATGGTGAGATGTATCTGCGTGCCTTGGAGTGTGCACGGCCGTCTGATTTCGAAACGCGTCTTACAACGGCAGTATCACAAGCTATGCGGGCGGCAGACGGATCTGACATTGGGTACGTATTGGCCGAGATGGGATTCATAGAAGACAATGCGTCAGACACACTGCGGCCGGAACACTTTTCCGTCACAAGTAGACGATTGAATCTACAGATGTATGCGCCAGACGTTATGATTATAGACGCATAAGTTACAGGTTGTTTACGGTAGAGGTCATCCTATTTACGTCCGCGGTCATGTTATCGATCGTCGTCTTTAACTGCTCCAGTGAAGTAATCTTATCCGAAATGGCGTTCCACTTCACGTGTGGGCCTAACTGCACGGGCGCATCAAACGTACACGCGTTTTGACAATTTGCGGTGAAAGTCTTCAACCGTGTGGTGTTCGAAAATGTACTATTCAAAACGGAGGCAGACTGTTTATATTTCTTGGCGTTGACGACGGATGCGTTGACGTCGCGTAATGAGGACGTTGAGGAGTCCCCGACCAGCGTTATGGCTGACAAACGGAAATCTGAACCAACCACGTGTACATTGCTTGCGCCGCCCCGCCAAATTTCTATACGCGCGCCTATGCTGCAATTGTCTGGAATATTGTGCACCTCGGCAAACAATACCGGTGGTGTGATGCCGCGTGTTGTTCCAAACAACACAATCAGAAGAAAAAAAATCATGTGCAATAAAACAAATCTCTTTAAATACGTGCTTGTGTTGTACAGTTCATAGTCGTGATGTTCTGTTGAAGTTCAGAGATTTTTTGACGGAGGTCTTTGACCGTTGCTAGCAACTGTGTCAGATTCACATCCCCAAATTGAATGTTCACATTTGTGAACGTGACTAGACCGAGGTTGTTTTGGTCGTTGGCCTCAAACGTAGCGTTACCAGTGACCTCTATACCACCGTTAAATGTCACCTCGCCGGCAAATGTACTGCTCTCGCCGGTCTCGGTTTGAACAAGTTGATCAAAAGTTAACGTCTTTACCTCGGTGTCTTCGAGAGAGGTCTTGCCCGTTACCGTTAAACTATTGAGTAAGAAATCGCCGCGTGCTACTATCCCAGTAATATCGCGTGCCGTCGTTGCGGTATTCACCCAATATTGTAATTCGGGTTCTACCAAATCACATTGGTTTGCAGCTGCACCTACAATAAATAGCAGTACAATGAACATTGGTGAGATATTCTAACGTCCTTATATAAGTTGTTTCTAATGTTGTACTAGATTTATTCTGGTGTACGACTAAAAAGTAAAATCACTCATACCGGAACTTAGAAACATATTCACCATGCTGGTCACTTGCCCCACGTCCCACTTAGAGAGGTCCTGGTTGAAGGCTCTGGCCCTGTTGAACATCGAGGACATGGTGGTGACTCGCGACACGTCCCAGGCGTCGATGGCGCCGTGCGTCGAGCCCGCGTCGCAGTTCGCGCCCGTGCCCGCTACCCAGCAGTTCGCGCCCGTGCAGTAACCGACGCAAAACGAGCTGTCTAAACCTGCATTGCTCAAACTGCCGGGGCACGCCCCGACGCACCCGAACAGCGCCGTCTGCAGTGCGGCCCGGTCCGCAAACTAGCAGGGCGTTTCTGGGATTATGGCCGTGTCGACCCAGGTGACGCGGAGGGAGCGCTTGTTTACCCAGGCTTGCCCGCAGAGGTCCTGGTTGAAGGCGGTGGCGCCGTTGAACATCTCCTCCATGTTGGCGACTCGCCCAACGTTCCACTTTGAGAGGTCCTGGTTAAAGGCGGAGGCGCGTTTGAACATCTGCAGCATGGTGGTGACTTGGCCCACGTTCCACTTGGAGAGGTCTTGGTTGAAGGCGGAGGCCGAGTAGAACATCCTGTACATGTTCTTGACTTGGCCCACGTTCCACTTGGAGAGGTCGCCGTTGAAGGCGGAGGCCGAGTAGAACATCTGATACATGACGGTGACTCGCCCCACGTTCCACGCG
>MDTG01001568.1_pt1 | contig 15041 bp, 22 predicted proteins | sample 811421 | NCBI WGS metagenome assembly MDTG01 (sample SAMN05326645, study PRJNA326480) | marine metagenome | isolation source: seawater | place: Pacific Ocean: South East | collected 2011
TGCCTTTTAATTTTTAAATGAACGTATTTTTTTTTAAATAAGCAATTATCATAGCAACCACCCCTCGCTACACAGTTAGACTACGAAGCTTAGCTACAAGTACGAAAACAAAAAGAATTCCCAAAACATGAGCATAGCATTAAAAACTCAGGATTTTTCCCTGGGCAATAATTCCTAATGGTATTTGCCTGTTTGTTTCTCGGTCACATTTTTAACTAGGGCAATTTGGATATCAAAAAAACCCTAGAGGACAAAAACGTAGTATAAAAAATGCGTTTTAGTAAATTAAACAAGAATGAATCATCGTAATTATATTATAACAAAAATTATCGATGGTGATAGCATAGAAGTAAATTATAAGACAAAGATTAGAATTGCAAATGTTGATGTGATAGGCCCTACTGCAAACCAAGCCGCTGTTAAATATTTAAAAAATCATTGGCTGTACAGGGAAGTGCAATTAATAGATGATCCGAATCAAATAAATAAAGTTGTACATGGAGAGCACGTAAAGATTGTCATAGCAAACGGCATAAACTTATCTGAAAAGCTTTTAGAATTTGGTATTAGGTTAAAATTTTAAGTCATAAATAATGCACGCCTGCTGGGACTACACCTCTCGAAATAAATATGGAATCAAAGTTTGTTTTTCTATGCTGAGCCAAAGTCTCAGGGTGCAAATAATGTATCCGTTTTTTTGGAACAATTAATGCCAGATCTTTGGCATCTGTTTTGTAAATAATTTTCCTGACCGTGCTGCTCGCAAATACCCATGCTGGTAGCAAAAGGGCAAACCGTAGGTCTTTAGTTTCCAGACAATGTTCAATAACCTCAAACTTTTTAGAGAATGGTGGGTTGCTGATTAATATGGTTGCATCTTTTGGTTTTTCTGTTTCAAAAAAATTTGAAAACGTTTGAACGCATGGTATGCCTAACTTGTCCCAACTTTGTTTAGAAAGTTGATGATGCTTGCTTACAAAAGGTTCCCATAAAACTTCTTTTTCGGTGATCAATGTTGAAATCTCTTGCCACACATGCTCAGGCGTTAGCCATTCATCATTTACAAGGTATTTTCTATTGTCTAAACTTTTTTTCTGAGCGACCATTGCGGCCGTAGTGAACATGTTATTATAAATACTTTACAAGTATATTTATAAAACTACAGCAAGTGTGTAAAGTGTAAGTAAATGGCAAGAAAAAAGATTCCGGAAAATTGGGAAGACATCGATATTAAAAATATGAGGTTACCAAAGAGCAAAAAGCATGGTCGTCGTCGCAAACAAAAAAAGCCACAGCCCGAACTAGCTGCTGCCTTAGCAACAGCAGTGTTGAATCATTGTCAAAACAAAGAGGTAAGGAATGAGAAACCTGTACGAAAAAGCAAGAAAAAGAAAAAAAAGCCAAGACATTATCAATCTTATAATAAGTGGTGTGCAGAGCATGACGATTGGATAGTGGAGCGGAAGCCGGTGTTCACAGATCATGCCAAACAAAGATTAGCAGAAGGTCGATCGGGTGAGTTTGTAACAAGTAAGAGAGGCAATGCTGTTGTTGTAATTACTGTTTTGCCCCAAGCGGAAGGACCTAGAAAACCGTTAAACAATATACGCATCAAAGAAAATCGAAAGAACAAACTTTTTAAATATAAAATACGTTAAGTTAACACCCCCAATTTTTACGAGCTTGTCTGCCCCTTGGGCCTTTCCAGCTACGAGATCTAGCACAAAATTTATCATGCCGATCTCCTGTTTTTGCTGGCGCTTTTAAGTGAGACCCTGTCATTCTATTGTACTTTTTTCTGCCTTTTGCAGTAAGTCCTCCTTTCTTATTTTTTTCTCCTCGACCAACACTAAGTGATGGTGATTTTTTGCGTTGGTTGCCTTTTTTACCTTTTTTACTTTTTGTCATTGTTAAGCTTGTGTAAGAAGACATTATGTTTATATAGTCTACTTTGATTTGGAAGGAGCATTTGATCTTCCGCCTCCAGATTTATTGCCAGTGGTTGATGGCCACCCCCCGCCATTTCCCTGACCTCTCCCTTGGCCGCCTCTTCCTTGGCTGCTACCTCTTCCAGAACTTCCTGAATTACTTTTTCCTCCTTTTGGCATATTTGTTTTTACTTGCTTTTGTTAATTTATGCGGAAATAATTTTTTCGCTGATTTCAAATAGTTCTTTGGAAGTTTTAGTCTCTGGTGATTGTGTGTAAAGTTTTATGAGTGGCAATCCTGTCTGCGTTTCCAACTGTTTTTTAAAACATGCAATGATGTGTTGTATGTACATGGAATTAAGCTTGGCTTGATCTTGCCAAGAATTTCTGCTTCTATTTTTTTTTGTAGACGCCGCCGCTGTTTGTAGGGCTGTAGCTTTCTTAGAATGAATATCAAATACGCTGGCTATAGGTATGAAGGCAGAGTTTTCTGATTGAAACGCCTGAATCGCTTTCATAATGTGTATGTAGTATAATCTCTCATATTGCCCGTGCTGTGCGTGTATGATGTGTTGCAGTCTGTGATATTGTTTTGGTCGTTTAAATGGAATACTCTGTAGCTGTGCACTATTTAATGCTTTGTCAATAATGAAGGCAGTGTTGTGATCTTGTGTTTGCATGGCTTTATTGCATATGGAACAAAGTAATGAGAATTGTTTTTTAAGTTGATGTTTTTTTGCCGGTTTTCCTTCTTTTGTTAGCATTAGTAAAATTATATTAGTGATTGCATTGTCTGTTAAATGTTCCATCTCTGGATTTTTGTCAATGTATTTCATTAGGCGCTGTGAGCTCCCTCTACAAGATCTTAAGGCATCTTCTATGAATTCATCATCTTGTGTGTGAAATATGTTGTGCAATAATCTTTTAATAGCAACAAAGCACGTTTTCTTTTTTTTAACAATTTTGTTAGAGTATGCGTTTATAAGCAGTTGTCTGCCCTTGTCATCACTCATGTATAGAATTTGTATATTTATTGTATATTTACATCATTGTATAATATATAAGTTGTAATTGTTTCTGATCATGTCAATAAAATTATCAGAGCTGCCCCTAAGTATAGATAAATCTACTGTTCTGGATTTGTACTCTACCGATTCCTTGCTTGTGTTTATGCAACCTCGATGCCCTGATAGCCAAAAATTTCGAGATATGTTGTCTGAAGCTAAGTTTACAAAGGAAAATAATTGCAGTGTAAAATTTGTAAATGTGTACGGAGGTGGTGAATTAATGTCTTCAGCTTTTGTTGGGCAAGGTCGCAAATATCCAGACTTTACAAGTGAGTTTTATAGAATGTTATCAAAGGAAGACAACACCAGCACAGTTCTACCAAAGATCTATAAAAAGACGTTAGGCGGTGTAGTGTACGGTTGTTACTACAGAAATCACGGTAAGAGTGGAATTAACAAGGTAAATTTTATTCAATGAAACAATCTAGGGAGTCTGAGGCCGGCAGGGTTGAACCCATTGTTGGTGATTCCAGTTTACTCGTCATGTGTGCGTTTCTAGCTGTTCTTCTTCAGTTCTGGCATCAGGGATATTTTTCTTGTACTTGCTAGAAGGGGCGTTCCTATATAAGAAGTAGTAATATATTATAAGATGGAAAAAGTAAAATCTTTTTTGGGACGTTTTGGATCATCTGCCGAATGTGACGCAAACGAGCGTGATAAAATTATAATAGATTACTGGAACAGCGCTACAGACAAAGCAAAGAAAAAAAAGCTAAAAGACAAGATGGTCAAATGCATTCGAAACTTTTCAAAAAATCCTAGGAACAGTAGATTTGGAGCATATGATGATAAAAGATTGCTTGAACTGGCCCAAGCAGTATTTGACGATTTTAGCCCACTAAACCTTGACAAAAAAATACATAAACTACTATGGATCGAAAACCCCCGTAATGATATGAGGCGAAGAAGAACAGAAGCGGAAGACAAACGATTGAAAAAGTTAAAGCTTATGCGAGAAAAAATGCCAGAAGAAAAACTTAGTCAAATGAACAGCTGGAACGTAGAGGAAAAGTTAAAATTTTAACTTGAGTGTTTTTTAAGTATATATTTAATTTGTCTGTGCATTCAATCTTAGTATGAAGCTGTTGTACAATTGTTTGTTTTTGTTTTTGTTTGTGCATGGTTGCGCTGGTTTGAATTGTTTGGAGACTAGAGAGAAACATTTGACGTCTTTGCGCATCGGCACGTACACGCCTCAGTGTGATAGCAAGGGTAATTGGTTGCCAAAGCAATGTCATGCTTCAAGTGGGTACTGTTTTTGTGTAGACCAGTTTGGTAACCGTCTAGGTGCTGCTGTGCCTCCAACGTCGGAGACCATCTTGTTGTGTAAACATGAGGAAGTATAATAATGTAAAATTAAAGTAATAAAAACTGTTTATGTTTCGGTATAGTTTAGTGTACGCGGTCAAAGACCTGCATCCTTTGTGCAATGTTATAAGTTCTTACGCTAAGGAATTGAATACCGTTAGTTTTTCTCCCCATATCACCGTTCAGCACTCTTTATCGTTTGAAACGGCTGTTTCTTTGCATCGTTTATTCAAATCTCAATATGATTTACCAAATATTAATTTTGTACCACAAGTTTCAAACTGCTCTAGTATTTTGTACAATGCAAATGGTAAGCGTGTGATGTTTTACAGCTTGGAGCAGCCCGTGCTAATAAATGGGGTTCGTGTTCCCGGTATGCACGTTTCGTTGGCTTATAAGATAAACAATCCGTTTACAATAGCAGAGCGTGACAAGGTACGTCCTTGGGATGGGGTTTTGTTGGCAAAAGATTTGGAGTTGACGGTGTACTCTTGTCATGCAAAGAATCCAAAATTTTGGCGTTATGTTTTGTGAGTGACTTTTTGTGTATATTATGGTTTTGTTCAAAGATAGCAGAAGGAAAGGTAAAATGGCATCAACAGCATCCAAAGTGCCTCGTCCCCCTCTTCCAATCAATCCTTTAATTTTACAATCCCCTCTTTTAAAAAACAGTATAATAAAGTTAGAGTTAGAGTTATTGCAAAATTATACATTAATTACAAATGAAAGAAAAGACGAATCTTTGATTGAAAATGATACAGACAAAGAATACATAATTGACAATAAAAATGGACGACCAAAAACCTTAGTTCTTGAGTATCCATTTTTGCGTTTTTTTAACAATAAAACACAAATGTTTCAACTTGTAAATAAATCTTTTTTAGAACAGCATAGGTATGATTTAAAAAACAAGATTTACGTACCTTACGCGCCAAACGCAAAAACAAAAACGACTTATGTGGTAAAAGTTTCAATAGTTTCGGGCTCATTTAAAACCGTTGTTTTAGTGGATACAGTAGGTGCATGTAGCATTGAGATAGGTACGACACAGTTCATAGATCGTCGCAAGTACGTTTTGAAGTATCTTGATAGCGTTATAAAAAAAGCACCAAAGTTAAGAAACTACTTACAAGTTCCTAAAGACCGCCGTTATGATTATATTTTTTCAGATAAAAACAGAGCATATTACGCATACACGATGATATCCGATCTTTGCAGCTCAGAAGATTTTTTTGAATACATGTCAGAGTTAGAACAGGTGATATTATATACTAAGAAGGAAAACAATAAACAAAGATTTTATGAAAATTTTTATAGAGACACGACTGAGGCAGATCATGTGTTAAATTCGTTATTAAATTTGTCAGGCAGTTTAAGAAGTCTTCATTCGGTGGGTGTAGCATTGATTGATATAAAACCTGAAAATATTCTGCTGTGTGGAATTAATAGACAAGATATAAAACTGAGCGATTTAGAAGGTTTGATAACGATAGATGACGTGCCTTTGAATATGAAAATTCGGTTATCAATCTCAGAGCGTTATTCTTATTCTATTGCAAGAAATTTGACACAGCTGTCTCACATTATTTCTACTAGCAAAAATATTTCACAATTAGAAAAGTTGCCGTTTGTTCCTACTTTTAGGAACAAAACTCTTATGAACAGAATAAATTTTTTGTTTCTTTCATTTATTGACTTTTGTGCTATATCATTGGTAACTTTGGAGGCAGTGGAAAAGTTTTTTCTTATTGATATTGTTCCATATGACAATGATAATCCAAACAAGTTATTGTTTAAATTCGACTCTCGGGCACAATTCGAAACATTTTTTGATACAGTTACCCAACAAACTTTAAGTGAAGAGACAGGTAAAAAATACAAAACATTGTTTTTGAGGTGTTACCATACGCTGGAAATAGCAGATAGTATATCACGTATTTTTGATACTAAAAACATGCAAATTATAGGACCTAAGATAGGAAGCATGATAAAAAATGTTTCTATGCAGGTACAGGAATGGAACAAATATCTTGCTTCTACTTTGAAAACCAAATCTAAAACTGCTTTGAAAAACACTACACAGAAATTGTTAGAAGAGGTAAATAATTTAAAGATACATAAACCGTTATTATTTTAGTTAATTAATTAGTTAAAATATTTTAATATCGTCCCGGGAACATGCTTCTTTGTTGCATGGTTTCTTGCAAGCTGTTGTGCAGTTTTGCCATGGATTGTCTGGCGCCTCCAGCTTTGTTTGACATAAATGCATTAAGCAGATCTTTATTCATTGCGTTATTTTTTCTGGTCGTTCTATTTTGTCTGACCCCAGCTGCCCTTAGGTATGGGTTTCTGGGTGCCGGCGTGGTGGCGGCAGCTTTGACTGGAATCGTGCTTGGTGTTTGGCTAGTGCTAGCTTGAGGCACGGCGCGTTTTCTTCCGCTTGCAACTTCTGTAGTGGTGTTTACGATGCCATGTTGTTTAATTAGTTTTTGAAATTTAAGTTCGAGTGTTTTTTCGTTAAGGGAATTGTTTGCTTGCTGAAGCTCAATTTGTTGGGTTTTATATTTTTTGGACGCCTTACTTATCACTGATAGCAACTGGTTCATTTCTTGGGGATTGTTTTGTCCTAATTTCATTAGCTGCGGCTCGAGGGTTTGGACTTCTTGGCTGGAGCCTAGTAAGTCTTTCATGTGTTCAAGCATGGAACTAATAAGGGCGCGCCCCTTGGCTGCTTCCTCCTGTTGTGCCTTTGCTTTTGCTTCCTCTTCAGCAGCTTGGTGTTTCTTTAGTTGTTCCCTTAGTTTCGCAAGTTCTTCCTGTTGAGCTTTGTCTTTTTCATACAGTTCACTCATTTCGTTAAAAACTTGTTCGTTCAAAGCTAAACCGGTTGGCGCAGCAGTCTCTTCTGTAGTGGCTTCAGTTTGAGTTGCTGGTACAGCGGCTGCTGGTGTGGGTGCTGGTGTGGTTGCAGGTGCGGTTTCTGCAGGAGCTGCTAGTGTTGCTGGAGTGGTTGTTTGTGGGGTGGCCATTGTATTGTGTTTATTTTCTGATCGTACAGGATTATGCTGACTTGATGCTGCGTGCAGAGTACCTATATACCTCTCCTCTTTTGTTTCTTTTTGCGGGGGCATGTTTTTTTGTGACATGTTATTGTTTGAAACCCATACGATATCACAATTTCTACGTCTAGGCTCTGTTACTAAGCTAACTTCTATGGGTGCTTTTTCTGTTCTCCCATCTTTCCACTCTCTATGGACATGCTGCAAAGACAGCCCTCCGTAGTAGGGTTTCTGGTTTGGTCCTTTTTTTTGAATTGCATGTTTGGCAAAAGTGCTTTTTAACTCTGAGCCCGAAAGCATTCCATACACCCAAAAATTATCATTGTTGTCCCGCCAACTGTTCATTATTTCTCCAACCTTAAGAGAGTCCTCATGTTCCAACTGCACCGGTATACCTTTTAATTGTTTTTGCAAGGACGCCCGTTCTGTTTTACTAAAGGCAAACGTTTTTGCATTGTCATCCGGTGCTTCTTTATCATTTAAAATTTTGCCAACAAAGTACACGTTTTTTTTTCTCTGTTGCATGATTTGTATAGTTGTAACTCTATCAGAAGTACGTCTTATATAAGTCCCTCTTCTAAAACCAGTACAGACGTACGAAATGCTACCAATTTTAAGTTTTTTTCTAAGCTCTTATGGCATCTACCATGCGTATGAACTAGTGCATGATTACCTTTTGGCAGGTAGTCCTGAGTACACGGTCCTGACAGAAGTGCGGCAGTATTATGTAATAAAGAATTTAATCAAAGGGTATTACTTAGCGTTTTTAGTGTTCATGGCCACAGTCATAGTTCTGCCTTCAGTTATCTTCTTCGACTCTTACAATAATTTAAATATTCGGGTGATTGCTTCCATGTACGTTAGTAATGATTTTGTGGGTTTATTTCGTGTTCAAAAATTAGCAACTGCTACCCGTCTGCACCATACAGCTTCTATACTTTTGTTGGTGCTGGCATGGCGAGCGGATTTTCAGAATACCCCAACGGCGCAAATGTTATTTTTTTATTGCTATTTGTCCGCGTTATCTTTCCCTGTAAATTTGTATTTAGGCATGCGTTTCTGTGTAAAAGATGATCCAAAAACGTTGCGTTTTGTTGCTAAATATTCGTATGCATGTTGCTGTTGTTTGAATTGGATCTTACAATGCATTTGGTTTGATTTTTCCGTAGAATCGTACTGCTACGTTGTTCTTTTAATGGCAATTGTGTACGATGATATTGTTTTGTTACGATGGTTGTGGCGGTAGTCTAGGTTCTTTCTTTAAGCGTACACAGCCCAACTTTTTTAGATAGTTTTGTTTCTACCTGAAAATTGTAGATTGTGTTGCTATCTCTTGCAAGCAAAAACGAGTAGTCGCTTTCTGCATTTACCAAATCAGATTGCGTAAACCCTTTTGGGATAGCATAATAATACATGTTATCACTTTTGTTGTTTGGTTCTTTTTTCACAAACTGATAGTACCCGTACATACTGACTTTTGTACCCCTCTCTCCATCGGTTCGGCCGGCTCGGTTTGCATTGTAGAAAGTTTCCCACTCTTTCGTTTGTGTGCTGTATCCATTTATTGGTAAATAGCATAGGATTTTATTTTTTTTTCTAATCTTTTTAAAATAACTCTGAAATCCCTGTATTTTCACTCCCTCTCCTACTGCTCTGTCGTTGTATGCATCTATCTGAATGATAGGGTTGTCCATGTTTGCAATGCTGTGTGCTTGTTATTTATGTTTTTTATATATAGTGCAATTTATATTCCCTGAGAAATGAAATGAACAAAATCATACAAATTAGCGCAGGCAAGTGGAAACAATGAAAGAAATTGTAGAATGGTCCGATGCAAGCACTGGCAAAGTTGCATTTACTGAAGAACACTCCGTAAAAAAAGGAAAGGAAAGAAAAGAAGGGGGAGGTGTATGGAACAGAAGCAGAGCGCCTCATTGTTACGGTTTTGAATACGAAAAGCACTTTGGCCATGTGTGCAAATTGGGAATAATATCAAAAGAACATGAAGCAATATGGAGAAAGAGTTCTCATTGGCCAAACGTTCCACCACCCGACGAGTTCTATACCTGCAATTTTGTGTCAGACTGTTTACGAGAGTATACGATGCTAGCGGAGGAGCAACACCGTAAACTCTTAGAAGAACGCAAAAGAAAGAAAAAAAAATGGCAAGATTCCTACAACATCATTCGGAAGAACAGACGAAGAAAACGAGCAGAGGACAAACGGCGACGAATAGAAGAGTATAAGAGAAAAGAGCACCTCAACAGGTAAAAAGCTTAGACTTACATACTTTTTTTTTAAGTATATGTACATAAGCTGAGTTTTATTATACATTTACTTACTATGGAGAATTTTCAGCAGTGGGATTACTGCAAATTCCAAAATGAGGATTGCATTATTTATGACATTGACGACAATAGCCTGACGCTTGCTTTTTGGGAATCGTCGCATTCAAAGGTGCCTCTTCATAGCATAAGTTCCAGCTTGCTGGATAAGCTTAAGTTTGAACGTAGAAAACAGACTGAAGGCAATGCTTTGTTAGAGTTGTGTCAACCAAAAATAATGTCTTTGTCAAATCGCCGTCATGTACCGCTGTATCCCTCTCAAAAATTACTATGCCTACATGATAACAAAGTTTACAATTTTAACGGACTTTTCTCAAAAGTACATGCAAACGAGAATGGCCACAGTAGCAATGATTACAATTATGAAGAATTTTTGTCAATAAACGCTAAAATAAAAGATACAAATGGGATAAGAAAAAACATTAAATTGGATGATTTGATCAGTCATTTTTACGCTAATCCTACAAACCGAAGGGACTCGTCAACATTACGCAGCATGAGACTTACATCTTTAAAAATGTAGTTTATTTCTTTTGATATATATAGTATACTATTATTTAATTACGTCTGATCGCTGCTGCAAGTAAAAATGATTAATCCAAAAACCTTTTTAGAAAACGGTGCACCGATTGAGTTTGAGGTTATTGCTAAAAGCGGAAAAAAAGCAATTTTTACGACAAGTGCGAGAAGGAGTGAGAATGGATATCGGCTTACAACTTGTGGTAATTACATAGGTGCAAGCGTGGTTGTCTACTCAATAGACAAAAAAAGCACAGTAGAAAAAACTTGGGAGCCTTTGCCTCAAAAGATTTCTGAAGTAATATCCAAGCTGTTGTTAAAAGACAAGACAAAATTAATGCAAATTGAATAGCAACAGCCTTGTTACAATCGCTACTCTTTGTTTAATTAGCATATATAAATAAATAATACAATTTAGTACATAAGTATTTTACGATGGCATCCAAAGACCCTGACGAGAATCTTACCTTAATCGACGATGAGGAATCGCCGTTTGTCTCTAGACAAGGTAACTTGCAAAGACGAATGAAGAAGAATCTAAGTGCAAGAGAAAGACTTAAGGAATGTTTCACGTGCGAAGCTTTCTGCTTAGTGCTAGCCGACTATTTAATATGTTGGCCACGCTATGCGTGCGATCTATTTGGTCTATGCGGGTGCTGTCCTAGGAGAGATCCTTTTCCCCGCAAAACATGTCCGTGTCCACCAAATGTAAGAACGACTAATTTAATAGCTGCTATATGGCATCTTTTGTTAGCAATTTTTGCAACTGTCGCGTTATTAATTCAAAGCAGTACGCCACGTGGAGAGCAGCGGTTGTTTCAAGTTACTATTGAATATAGCATGCCTATAAGGGACTTTGATGCACCAGAATACCAGACGCCCGTTGTACAAGACTACTTAAATAACCGCTGCTTACTACCAGACGGGACACTAACTTGTCCGGGTAAAAACTCTGATGAGACCATATTCGACTTTTTTGATTGTGTACTCGACCAGAACAGTACGACAACAGATACGGTAATGGATGCGTTTGATTTGGCTACTCCAACAAAGCGCGTAAGCTATGAGTTTCCTTTTTCGTTTTACGTGTTGTACTTAGTAATCGCGTTTAGCTTTATCACTTCAATGTTCCATCTTGGGCTAGCAACATGCTGTTTCAAGTTTTATGATTCTGAATTAAAGCAGAAACGGCAACCATTACGTTGGATTGAATACTCAATTACAGCTAGTATAATGATGGTTATAGTGCTCCAACTCAATAGTGTCACAGACCCCTTCATTCTTGGCTCGGCAGTTTGCTTGGTTGCAAGCTATAATACCCTTGGTGCGGCCATGGAATTCCCTAGTGTCAAAAATTGGGGAGTGCGCGTATGGTTTTATGTTATAAGCACGTTGGGCTTTGCAATGACATTCTTAGTTAGCTTTATCTACTATTACGCTGCTGTTTCACCATGGCTTGATTTAGGCGGGTGCAGCGCTTGGGGAGATTTATTTAATTTTATTGGTATAGCTGTCTGGAGCTTGTTTGGGTCGTATTTAACGTTTCCACTTCTGGATACCATAAAGCACGTGTTCCTTTGCTGCACCGAACGTGGGATTGGCGACCAAGAAGTAGAAGCCATGGTTGTATTGGATGAGCCGGATGATGAATTGACATGTTGTTGGCGTTGCTTTGTAAATAAGAATGAGAAATTACGTGGCATAGAATTGCATGAGCAAAGGCGCGTGGATGTATACCGTTGCACAGAGGTAGGGTATATTATCCTTTCTTTTGTTTCAAAGACTATTTTGGTGGTGATAGTAGGGAGTGCATCTTTAGGAAGAGGTGGATAATGGAGCTTGTAAGCAAGTGTTTGAAACGAAAATTACCGTCTGAGCTGTATGGTAAGGTGGAAGCGTATGCACATGATTTAAGACCGGTAATGAAAGAATTGTTGCAAAAACGGCGTCCTAAGATACCGTACATGTTAATTAGTTTTGAAAAGATAGAGCATGCAAGCGACCTTCGGAGACGTTATAAAGACGATATACACACCATTGGAAAAGACAACCGTGCTTTTAAATTTTATTTTGAAATTGGAGAAAGCACTAGCTTTTGTAAAACAAAATTTTACCGCTACGTTCGAAAACCTAGGTGGTTGGCTAGACGGTCTAGATGGAGAGAAGTAGGAGTATTAATTTAATTAAAATTTTAATGGCATTTCTTTGTCGCTATCGCTATCGGCGCTATCGCTATCGGTATCAGTGTCACTACTACTTCCCATGCTTTCCGTGTCGGAACCATTTACCATCGTTTCCGTGTCCGAACCATTTACCATCGTTTCCGTGTCGGAACCATTTACCATCGTTTCATATTCTTCGATTTCGCCCTTTAATTTTTTCAACGCCTTATTTGTGTCTTGTACTGCTTTTATTTTTTTTTCTTCTTCTTTTAAAATTTGTTTGTTCAAATTTGTAAGCCCAATCCCTTTTGAGTAGTCATATGTCATGTATATAAGATTTAAAACGTTGCTTAGTTGGTCGTCATTGTTGTTATAGTAAAACCAAAAAGCAATTTCTACTTGTACTCCTATTTTTGATGTTTTTGTACCTCTTTTCCTATCACCATACAACAATTCATCCCGTACTGATTCCATTTCCGGTGTTTTTTCATTTTTTTTTAACGTTATTGTGCTTCCAACTTTTAACTTGATTTTGTCTGAACCAATCAAACGCCGCCCCGGTTTGTAATTGACGATATCGTTTAGATAACCAAGCAGAGGTGACGATATTTCTTTTATTTTGTTGATATTTATTTGCTTAAGCAGTTCTTCTTTTTTTTTTAATAATTCTTTTTCTTCACCTTTTAAAATATTTAAATAATCAAAATTCATTCTGTTGCATTGTGTACATTAAGGTTAATGTTGTTAATATACCTTAGTTGTTAGTTTTGTGGGACAGTTCTAGGATGTGAATGACAACAATAAAATTAAGCAATGATACAATTGCAGCTTCGACGGCTAAAATGTATGCCTGTGCTACAAGCCCGTAAAAGAACCATAGGAGTCCACCTACGGTGTGCATTAGGAAGCAAGTAAGGCTTAGATCTTTGGTGCTAGCCCGTTGCATGATTCTGTAGATTTGAGGGAGTGTTGCAGAAATGCTAAATATGCTAGCAATTAAGGAGAGTAAAATGGCAGCAAGGCTCATCTTTGTATATTTATGTTGGTAGAAGGCACATACATAGTTTATTTTCTTAGATGAAGCAAAAGTCATTGGTGTACGCTGGTGCGTCTGCGTTTGTTTTGTTTTCTTTTTGTTTTGTAGCGCTTCGGGGGTTTCATAACCATTACATTTCTCGCACGGACAAGGCAAGGCGTGCACGGTTGTATTTAAAATCGGATGTGTGCACAAACCACAAGCTTCGGATAGAGCTAGGACCGGAAGCAAAGTGTGCTCAGAAAGAAATGGAACTTCGGGTGTCACCGTTTCATCGAGCGGTGTACGACTCGTTGGAAGATTGGCAACTGTGTGGTCACAAACGCTGTGAAGCAATGGTACAATTTGTGCAACATTGGAAGTGGTTGTTTTTTGGAATAATTTGTGTCATGCTGTGGTTTTATGTTCAGGCGATTATGTTTTCTTTTCAGGTTGACAAAATGAGAAATTTTCAAAGTCATTTGGCTTTGCCGGGTGGTGGTTCGCACCTTCACTTGGACTAAAATAAAAGGTAATAAAATAAATGTTATATATCCCATTTTATACACTCTTAGTAGTATTTTATACACAAGCAAGTAAATTTAAAAATTATTATGGCCACTCTCGCAAGCAACAAAGATCTATCAAGGATGCCCAACCTTTCAACTGGGCACACGACGAACGCCGACAACCCGTTGTAAGTTTTTCACAGTTTTAACCCAAAATAATTATTTTTTTCATTACATTAACAAACACTTTATTTTTACAATCATAGCGAGCCATTTTTTGGACCGATTTCGGTACAAGACGGTCAGGGTGTGAAGTCGTCTGATGTCTTCAGCCATGAGACGTATAGTACGTAAAAAAACTAAACTTTTCCATGTTAATTCCATGTTCATTTTTCTAACCTACGTTTTTTTACCTAACAGATCTCCCTGACGCGTACAAGGGCAAATCAGAATATATGGAAGATATTATGGATTGGCTTATTACCCGTACGGACGAATGGTAAGTAAATTTCTTCTGCTATTTATTAAGGCAAAGACATGCATAACTAACTATCTTTTCAATAACTTTAGGTACACCTCTCGAGTATGCCCTTGGCGCATGACCGATCAAATAAATGTCCAATGGAACGTCTGGCGATTCAATCGCACTATGGCAGATTGTACGTACAAACTACCTTTTCAAACCTTTCCTGTCTGACACGACTAACATGTAAACCTTTTCCTCACAAACTACAGTGGAACCGCATCAGGGTGTTCCCAGATACGTCACTGCTGAATCCGAAGAACGTTCTGACCGTTTGGTAAGGCGTGGGCTCGCTTTTATCATAGAACATGGGTTTTGGTAAGTACAAAATTCCTTAAATTGTTTTTGACTCCCAATGCTATTAACATACTAACATCAATCAACATTTTCAAAATTAAGGACCACAGATAGAGGTCGCAAACATTATTTGACCAACCTAGAGCAGATCACCAGTGCTGTAAGTATTTGTTTTACATATTACATATTTACTTAAATCAACTAACATCCATTTTCTGTAAATTTAGGTGCACGAGACAGCGTACTATGGTGTGCTCCATGCTCTTTTGGCGGGAAAAAATCATTGGAAAGGTAAGTAACGTTGAAAAA
>MDTG01003352.1_pt1 | contig 15040 bp, 10 predicted proteins | sample 811421 | NCBI WGS metagenome assembly MDTG01 (sample SAMN05326645, study PRJNA326480) | marine metagenome | isolation source: seawater | place: Pacific Ocean: South East | collected 2011
AAGGTACCCTCATTTTCGTGAGTCATGATATGGGATCTGTCCTAAATTTATGTGAGCGCGCAATTTGGCTGCACAGGGGGACAATACAGAAGCTAGGTAGATCCAAGGACGTAGCTGAAGCATACTTACAATACACACTACAGGAAGTTTATGGTGAGGAGGCTGTTTTAAGCAAAATTGACGAATCAAGTCCACATGAGTCAAGTAAAGTGGAGCTTGAACAACAGGAAGGGGCAGCTGGAAATACTGAGAATTTTCTTGATTATCAAAGTCAAATGCGAGTCCATGACAACCTAAACGAATCGAATGGTTGGATGACCGGTGCCGGTAAAATTGAACTCGTTTCATTTCAGAGTCTCGAAAATCCCGATACTTCTGTTCTACGTGGTGGGGAGCGAGTGCGATTAACAATTCAAGCTAAATCATTTCAGGCGATAGACAATCCTATTCTCGGCTTTTTATTCAGAGACCGTCTTGGACAGGATCTTTTTGGTGAAAATACCCTGGCGTTCACCCATGTTAACCCAACGCCGGTCGCAGCAGGTGTTGCTTTTAAAAGTGAGTATATTTTCAGGATGCCCATGCTTCCTAATGGACAATATACAATCATGGCTTCCCTTGCTGATGGTGACCAACAAAGCAATGTACAGCACCACTGGTTGCATGAAGCAATGATTGTTAATGTTAGCTCCAGTAAGGTTCGATGGGGGCTAGTTGGTGTTAATTTTGAAAATGTATGTTTTAAGGTGTGCCAATGAAGTCTTTGTACGAGCATTATGAGGAACATCGAAGTAAAGTTTCTGATAAGTGGGAACTATATCTTTCAGAGTACGACCGTTTATTCGCAAGTTATCGAAATTTGCAGGTTTCAATTTTAGAAATCGGTATTCAAAACGGTGGTTCACTTGAGATATGGAGCCAGTATTTCCCATCTGCAAAGTCTATAATCGGTTGTGATGTTAATGAAGCGTGTAAGCAGCTTTCCTATTCTGATTCACGTATTAAAGTGGTTGTCGGAGATGCAGGTTCGTCCGAAATTGAAAAACAGATAACAATTATCAGTGAAACATTCGACATTGTTATAGATGATGGGTCTCATACTTCCTCTGATATAGTTACTGCGTTCTCTCTCTATTTCAAACGTTTGAATTATGGAGGGATCTTTGTTGCTGAAGACTTACATTGTAGCTATTGGTCAGACTTTGAAGGTGGATTACATCATCCGTATTCGTCACTTTCTTTCTTCAAAAAGCTTGCTGATATCGTCAACTTTGAACACTGGGGTTTAAGTAAAAGTAGAATAGATGAACTCAAAGGTTTTAGTGATACATACGGTGTAATTTTAGACGAGAATATGCTGGCTACAATACACTCTATAGAGTTCATCAATTCTGTATGTGTCGTACGCAAACAGCACCCTGCTGATAATCTTCTAGGTCGTCGTTTTATTGCAGGGCATTCAGAGCTTGTTGTAACTGGTCACCGGTCTCATTTTGGATCAATATTGCAGGCTCCTGATCAGCAGAAGAATTTTTGGTCAAGTTTGCGAGTATCTCCTCAAGAGGATTGGTTGGCTCTCACGGCAGAGGTTTCAATTTTAAAAGAAAAAATTAACCAAGCGGAGCATTCACGTGCTGTATTAGAGAGTAAACTTTTGTCTACTCACGATGATAACATCCTTCTGGCTGATAAGTTATCAAAATTGGAGTCTGATTTCAGTGCAAATTTATCCTCATATAATGAGATCCTTTCATCTACAAGTTGGAGGTTGACATATCCAATTCGTGCTTCTTTAACGACATTCAGGCGTATAATAAGTGGTTTTTGTCTGGTGCCTAGGGTTGTTAGACAAGCTGGGGGAATAAAATCTGCCCTTAGCAGGGGTAGTTCTATCTATAGGCGTGAAGGGATTCATGGTGTACGACGTGTTTTTAGGTCAGTTGCGCAGCAAGCTCCTTCTATTAATAATCATCAGATTAGCAAAGTCTTTACAGCTAAGGTATTTAGACCGGCAGAGTCGCTTTTCGTACCACGTGTTCTAATCATCGGTGAGTTGAGTATTGCTCAATGCAAAAAGTATCGTGTCGATCAAAAGCAGGAGATGTTCAATCTTCTTCATATTGAATCTACTGTTTTAAGCTGGAATGACACCGATGCATGTATTAATGCAATGCAAGTCCATTCTATGGTCATTTTCTATCGTGTGCCAGCTTTCGACTCTGTGAAGCGCTTGATCAACGAAGCCAAACGATTAACTTTACCGATATTCTGGGATGTGGATGATCTCATTTTCGATGAGCATGTTCTCCGAAATAGTAAAACCCTTAAATCTCTTCATTCAAGTGTTTTTCAAGAACTAATTAATGGCGCGCATCTGTATAGTGAGGCAATGACTCTTTGTGGGATGGGTTTAGCTTCAACCATTGGTTTACAAAAAGCGATGTTAGAAGCAGGTTCAGATGATGCTGTGGTTATCGAAAATGGGCTTGATAGTCAGACACTCCAAGTTGGAGAAAGGTTGCTACGACAAGAAAATTCTAATAATGACCACTTTGTCAGGATTGTATATGGATCTGGTACTAATACTCATAATGTGGATTTTCTTGAAGCGGAAGGTGCCTTAGTTAAAGTTTTGAAAAAATTCCCTAATGTCAAACTCAGGGTGATAGGTGAGTTAGATATACCCCAATCGTTCAAAGGATTAGCGAGCCAATTGGAAATCATTCATAAGTGTAGTTACGAAGAATATCTGTCGCACCTCTACGATTGTGATATTAATATTGCACCGCTTGAAAACTATATCTTTAATGATTCTAAAAGTAACATCAAGTTTCTAGAAGCTTCAGTGCTTAAAATTCCATCTGTTTGCTCCCCTCGCTCAGCTTTTTGCAGTGCAATTGAAAATGGAGTTAATGGGTATTTGTGTGAAGGTGAGACGCAGTGGGAGAAGGCTTTAACGGATCTTATCGAGGACGAAGGGTTAAGGCTCAGCATAGGTTCTAATGCTCATTCTACTGTCATTCAAAACTATATGCCTTTGAGTATAGCCAGCAATCAGTTATCACCAATTCTGTCTGGATTCCATCAAGGTTCTAAGGTCAAGAAAATTCTTTCAGTTAATTGTTATTACAACCCCCGTTCATTCGGTGGTGCTACAATTGTTGCTGAAGAAGTTAATCGATCAATAAGCATGGATGACTCTTATGAGGTTTTCGTATTTACGTCAATACCTGTTGAGGTCGCGGGCACATATGGTCTGAAGCGTTACGACTTAGACAGAGTTAATATTATCGGAATCGGGTTGCCTGACGACTTAGATCCTTCGACACGTTTCGATAATCCTAATGTCATTGATGCTTTCAACAGTCTCCTAGATTTGATTCGGCCAGATATCGTACATTTTCACTCAATTCAAGGTCTTGGCATCGGAATAGTGGAATCATGCAGATCCCGCGATTATAAGTACTTTGTCACTTTGCACGATGCTTGGTGGCTATGTGGTCGTCAATTCATGATTAATCAACATTCTGTTTATTGTGGTCAGCGTGTAATAGATCGTAATATTTGCTCGTCTTGTATCAATAATGGGGCTGATAATAATCTCCAGTTGGATAGAAAGAGGATGGCACTGGATGGTGCTACAGCGCTGTTTGCGCCGAGTGAATTTTCTCGAGATCTATATACTGCTAATGGTTTTAACAATGTTGTTTTGAATAAAAACGGTATTGCTTTTCCAGCAAATAAAAAAATCAAAAAACGTAATAGTGAAGTTGTAAGGTTTGGTTATGTTGGTGGTAATACTAGAGTAAAAGGGTTTCACTTGATTCAGCATGCATTTCAAAATCTATCTCGTGAAGATGTGAGCTTACTTATAGTTGATAATGCAAAGGCTGTGGGTGTCACATCATTAGTAGAATCAGATGTTTCTGGGATCAAAAATGTTACAATCATTCCTGCATATACTCAGGAGACAATCGATAGTTTTTTCGATGACATAGACGTCCTGCTATTCCCATCTCAGTGTAAAGAAAGCTTTGGTCTCACGGTTCGTGAGGCAATTATTCGTGATGTATGGGTTATTACTACAGATGCAGGTGGTGCGATCGAAGATATTGTTCAAGGTCAGAATGGCGTTGTTATTCCTTTCGATGATACCGGAGCGTTTTTTTTGAAAGCTATTGAACACACTATTGATCACTATCGCGCTTTAGATGTCGATCAAGCAGTAAGTTTAAATTCAGAAACAATAAGAACTTTCTCACAGCAAGCTGATGAGTTAGTTGGTTTTTATGTTGGCTTTGCTGGCGATTGATCTATGTCGTATATAGCTCCGCTTAGTCAGTTAGCGGAGCAGTATATTTGAGGTTTGTATGTTTGATTCTAATTTATCAGTTTGGGCTGTAGTCGTTAGTTATAATCCTGTTTATACAATCCTGGAAGATTTAATAGCTGTGCTCCTTCCTCAGGTTTCGGGGTTAATTTTGGTAGATAATGGCTCTGCTAATGATGTTTCAGCAATTTCTCGTTCAGATAAAGTCATCTTTATCCAGTTAAAGTATAACTTGGGTATTGCATCAGCGCAGAATTTAGGTATCCAGCGAGCTGTCAAGCTGGGAGCTTCACACATATATTTCTCAGATCAAGACAGCATACCTAACAAAGATACTGTCGACTTGCTTACAGGTTTTTTATCTTCTGGTTCTTTTGATCGTGTTGCTGCTGTTGGGCCTGCCATTATCGATTCTCGCTCAGGGATAGGGTCCGCTTTCATTGGTTCTGCGGGGGGGTGGCCAAAGCGGATCAAGTGGGACGTCTATTCAACTTGTCCATCTCGCCCCCTTGAGGTTAGTTTTTTAATTTCTTCCGGCATGCTGGTTCCTGTGTCTGTTCTAACTGATTTAGGCTATATGAGGGACGAGTACTTTATTGATCACGTCGACACCGAATGGTGTTTCCGTGCAAGGCAAAAGGGTTATCGTCTATTCGCATTACCCAGTGCTGTCTTGAATCACTCTATTGGGGACAGAGTCAGAGTTCTCAGGTTTTTTGGTACAAGGCAGATTATGTGTCATTCTTCGTTGCGAGATTATTATATGTTTAGAAATACTATTTTCTTGCTGAGCGATATTAGTATGTCATTTCGGTGGCGTGCATTTTTCGCGTTAAGATTAATTCGGTATCAAATATATTTTCTTCTGTTCGAGGATGGGCGCATGTCTAGATTCAAGGCAATGTTTTTGGGTCTATACCATGGTGTAATCAGGCGCAGTGGTAAGCTTTAAAAACTTCTATTATCTTTCGCTTTATTGTCAATGTGCTTTATTTTTTACTGCTTGATCTAACATGAGTCACTTTTGATGCGTAATGCAAATGCTCATATTATTAGTTGTTTTTAGCATTAATAACAACAGTCAAGCTTTGTGCGTCAGATGCCTAGTGGTCTGTCAGTTTTATTATTAATCGAGTATATTTTTCCTGAATATTCGTTTCTGGCTAAGTTTAACCATCACCATGTTTGTTATATTCAGTGCGTATTTGTCCATTCTCTACTTAGTGTTTGTCTCATGTGGTTTGTTGAGTGAAATTGGTCGTATTGGTTGTCTCGATGCATCTCAGAGTACAGATAGTATTGTTTACTGACCGGAGGTTCAATGCTAGTCATGCTTTGCTTGCTAAGCATCAACTCAGTCGCTATATTTTACTGAGGTGCTTACATTAACTCTGCTGATTCAAAGTTTGGTATTCTTCTTTGATTTAAACCGACTGTTCGACTCATGAGTTCTCCACACCTTGGTCTATGCTCGATGTACTAGTAGGTAAATATGGTTTTTGTAGAGGTTAATTTTTGTATGAATCTAATTAGCTTCCGGAACTTCTTGTTGACGTTACCCCGACGCCAAAAGAGGCTGCTACAGGTGTTAACGGATGTTTTTCTAGTCTGGTTTTCTTTGTGGCTGGCTTTCATCGTTCGTTTGGGGGTTGAGGTAGCATTCAATCCGTTGACACAGCATATGTGGTTGTTTATCAGTGCGCCTCTTGTTGCTATCCCACTGTTTATCAGGTTTGGGATGTACCGAGCTGTCATGCGTTATTTTGGTAACGAAGCCCTAATTGCCATTATAAAGGCGGTGAGCCTATCGTCACTGGTGCTGGCTGTAGTGGTTTATTGGTACAGCAATCATCAGGACGTCGTTCCACGCTCTATCGTTTTCAACTACTGGTGGCTGAGTTTGGTGATTATCGGTGGTCTGCGCCTTTGCATGCGTCACTACTTCATGGGTGATTGGTTTTCTGCTAGCAAACATAGCCCCTCCTTGAATGGCGAAGCTAATCTAACCAAAGTCGCTGTCTATGGTGCTGGTGTTGCGGGTAACCAGCTCGTTGCTGCTCTTCGAATGGGGCGCTCCATGAGGCCAGTTGCATTTATTGATGATGACTCAGGTATCGCTGATCGTACAATTTCAGGCCTTCGTGTCTATAAACCCAAGCACATTAAGCAGATGATTGATGTTACGGGTGCTCAGGAGATTCTTCTTGCGCTGCCGTCATCAAGTCGTTCACGGCGCCGCGAAATTTTAAGCTTTTTGGAGCAGTTCCCGCTGCATGTGCGCAGCGTACCAAACTTCACGGATCTCGCCAGTGGTCGTGTAAAGGTCGATGATGTTCAGGAGGTTGATATTGCTGACTTGTTAGGTCGTGATTCAGTTCCTCCGCGTAAGCATCTGTTTGAGCAGTGTATTTTCAACAAATCAGTGATGGTGACTGGGGCTGGTGGTTCTATCGGCTCTGAGCTCTGCCGCCAAATCATCACCAGCAGTCCACTTACCCTTGTTCTCCTTGAGCATAGTGAATTCAACCTATACAGAATTCATGATGAGCTCCAACAGCGTATCGAGCGAGAGTGTCTGCCTATACAGCTTGCTCCAATTCTCGGCTCTATCCGTGATTCCGAACGACTATCTGGAGTGATGAGGGCTTGGTCTATCAATACCGTTTACCATGCTGCGGCCTACAAGCATGTACCCATGGTTGAACATAACGTTGCTGAAGGTGTGCTCAATAATGTTGAGGGGACAATTCTCACAGCACAAGCCGCGATTAAAGCCGGTGTAGAGAACTTCGTACTTATTTCAACCGACAAGGCTGTTCGTCCAACCAATATAATGGGCAGTACAAAACGGTTGGCAGAAATGGTCCTACAGGCACTCAGTCGTGAACCTGCCCCTGTTTTGTTGGGCGAGTCTGAAGCGGTTCATCATGTAAATAAAACTCGTTTTACGATGGTTCGCTTTGGTAATGTGCTGGGTTCTTCAGGTTCAGTTATCCCGCGTTTCCATGAACAAATCCGTCAGGGAGGGCCAGTCACTGTTACCCACCCGAATATCACTCGTTACTTCATGACTATTCCAGAGGCTGCGCAGTTAGTCATTCAGGCTGGCTCCATGGGGCAGGGCGGTGATGTCTTTGTATTGGACATGGGCCAACCTGTGCGGATTACTGAGCTGGCCGAGAAGATGATTCACCTGAGTGGGCTGAGTGTGAAGACTAAAAAGTGTCCACACGGTGATATCAGCATCAAGTTCACAGGTCTTCGACCTGGCGAAAAGCTTTATGAAGAACTCTTGATTGGCAATAACGTGACGCCTACGGAACATCCCATGATAATGAGGGCCGATGAAGAGCACCTGGCATGGGACGAATTTCGGCCAGTACTCGCAGGGTTACTTTCGGCGATAAAGGCCGATGATCTCGATCGAGTTCGCAGGCTCTTGCGATCTACAGTCAGTGGTTATAAGCCCGAAGGTGAAATTGTTGACTTGGTTTACCTGCAGCATCATCGCGACCCTTAACCCTTAACCCTTAACCCTTAACCCTTAACCCTTAACCCTTAACCCTTTCCCAAGCTTTTCCTCCATCATTCAGCATTATGATTTTGTGTGGCTATCATGATTCACCTCGTTACACTCGACTCATCAATAACCGTAACAAGGCGAACTCTGTATGCATAATCGCATGATGATTACCGGTGCAGGCTCTGGGCTGGGGCGCGAAATTGCTCTTCGCTGGGCCAGAGAGGGTTGGCGCCTAGCTTTAACCGATGTTAATGAGTCTGGTTTAGCTGAAACCTTTAGTTTGGTGCTCGCTGCAGGCGGTGAGGGTTTTACTCAAAGATGCGATGTTCGCGATTACAGTCAGCTCACTGCGCTAGCCCAAGCCTGCGATGAAAGGTTCGGTGGCATTGATGTCATCGTCAATAACGCCGGTGTTGCTTCAGGTGGTTTCTTCAGCGAGCTATCGCTCGAGGATTGGGATTGGCAGATTGGTATCAACCTGATGGGGGTGGTTAAAGGTTGCAAGGCCTTTCTGCCATTACTTGAACGTAGCAAAGGCAAAATTATCAACATCGCATCCATGGCAGCCTTGATGCAGGGTCCGGCTATGAGCAATTACAACGTGGCTAAGGCAGGTGTTGTAGCACTTTCTGAAAGCTTGTTGATAGAGCTTAAGGATCAGGGCGTCGGGGTTCACGTTGTTTGCCCCTCTTTCTTCCAGACCAACCTGCTGGATTCATTTCGTGGCCCAACCCCTGCGATGAAAGCGCAGGTGGGCAAGCTGCTTGAGAGTTCGCCGATCAGTGCGCAAGATATCGCTGACTATATTTATCAGCAGGTGGAGCAGGGTGAGTTTATGATTTTGCCGCATGATCAAGGTCGCATGGCCTGGGCGCTTAAGCAGCAGAACCCGCAGATGCTTTATGATGAGATGGCCAAAATGGCCGGCAAAATGAAGGCGAAAAGCAGTTAATCTACGCAAAAGGGGAGCGTTTATCGCTCCTCTTTTCATCTCAAATAGCCATTTCCTTGAGCATTTCCCTTAGCTCATCACGCCAGTCACTCTGCGTAATACTCAGCTTCTCTTCAATCAAGCTGCAGTCCATGACCGACCAGGCCGGGCGGCGTGCCGGTGTCGGGTAGTCCTGCGTACTGATTGGGTTTACCTGGGACGCTTTTGCCAATATTTTCAAAGCAACCGCCTGGCTAAAAATCTCTTCGGCAAAACCATGCCATGTTGTAGCCGGAGTGTTGCTGAAGTGATAGGTGCCCCAGTTCAAGTTCCCATTGTTACGGTAATGGCTGGCGAGTGACCACAGTGCTTTGGCAATGCTGGCTGCGGAGGTTGGGCAGCCATGTTGATCTGCGACCACGCTTAACACATCGCGGGTTTGCGCCAGGCGAAGCATCGTTTTCAAAAAGTTATTACCCTGAGCACCAAACACCCAGCTTGTGCGCATGATTACGTGTTGTGCGCACTGTTTGGCCACAGCCAGTTCACCTGCAAGCTTACTGGCTCCATAAACCCCGGTGGGGCCGGTTGAGTCCGTCTCTTTATAGGGCGCGCTGGCATCGCCGCTAAACACATAATCGGTAGATATATGCAGCAGCGGGATGCCAAGCGCTGCAGCAGAAGCGGCCAGGTTTTCAGCGCCTTTTGCGTTAACGGCATAGGCGCGTTCGCTGTCTGTTTCCGCTTTATCGACTGCAGTATAAGCGGCTGCGTTAATGATTAGCTGCGGCTTGAACTCGCCAATCCGGCTGACGACCTGCCTTGGGTTGCTGATATCCAGTTCGTTCGAGCCAAAGCCCATTATCGTAAAGTCAGCGGGTGCCAAGCGAATGAGTTCCTGTCCAACTTGACCTTGAGCGCCGGTGATCAATACGCGCATGTTCAGCCCTCTTTGCCGAGCAGTTGTTGCAATGTCGGGTTGAGCTGGTCTTTAGCGGATAGCAACGGCTGCTCGATTGGCCAGGGAACATTCACCTCGGGGTCATTCCAAATCAAACCGCCTTCGTCTTCCGGGAAGTAGAGGTCGGTACATTTGTACTGAAAGTCTGCGACTTCACTTAATACACAAAAGCCGTGAGCATAGCCTGGCGGCACCCAGAGTTGACGATGGTTTTCATCATTCAATTCAACACCCACGTATTGTCCGCAGGTGGCTGATTGCGGATTAATATCGACTGCAACGTCATACACCGAGCCTCGGCTGACGCTCACCAGCTTGCCTTGCGGGCGAGTGCGCTGAAAGTGCAGGCCGCGCAGCACGCCGCGCTGCGAGCGTGAGTGATTATCCTGGACGAAGGGCAGGTCAATCCCGGCATCACGATAGCGCTCGGTCTGGAAGCTCTCGAGGAAGAAGCCACGATGATCGCCAAATACTTTGGGCTCGATGATAAGTACGCCTGCCAGTGCTGTTTCTATTACCTTCACTGTGCTTTCTCCTGCTCAAGCAGTCGGGCCAGATACTGCCCGTAGCCTGTTTTGTTCAATGCCTTAGCTTGTGCAGATAGCTGCTCGGCAGAGAGCCAGCCTTGCGCGTAGGCGATCTCTTCGAGGCAGGCGACTTTTAGACCTTGACGCATTTCAATGGTATGCACGAACTGGCTTGCTTCCATCAGCGAGTCATGGGTGCCGGTGTCCAGCCAGGCGAAGCCACGGCCAAACATGCTGACGTGCAAGTCGCCGCGCTGAAGGTAGGCGTTATTTACATCGGTGATCTCAAGTTCCCCGCGTGCGGATGGCTTGACGTTCTTGGCGATCTCAACCACTGAGTTATCGTAGAAATACAGGCCAGTCACTGCATAGTTGGACTTTGGCTTGGCCGGCTTCTCCTCAATAGAGATCGCCTTGCCTGATTGGTCAAACTCGACAACGCCAAATCGCTCTGGGTCGCTGACATGGTAGCCAAATACTGTGGCTCCCTGGGTTCTGCTGGCGGCTTCTTTGAGCATAGTACTGAAGCCGTAACCGTAAAAGATATTGTCGCCAAGAATCAGGCAGACATTGCTATCGCCAATAAACGATTCGCCAATGATAAATGCTTGCGCCAAGCCATCGGGTGAAGGTTGTTCGGCATAGCTAAGCTCTATGCCAAACTCGTCACCGTTGCCGAGCAGCTTTCGAAATTGGGGTAGATCTTCAGGCGTGGAGATGATGAGTATTTCGCGAATCCCCGCAAGCATCAGCACGGACAGCGGGTAGTAAATCATCGGCTTGTCATAAATTGGCAAGAGCTGCTTGGACACACCACGGGTAATGGGGTGCAGGCGCGTGCCGGAGCCGCCAGCGAGGATGATGCCTTTCATGTAAACGTCCTGTTTGATACTATTTTGATAGCTACAGCAGGGCGCTTGCGATAGTGCCCTGCAGTTAAATTAGAGAGTGCCGCCGAGCCGGCCAAGTCGATAATCGCCTGACAGCACACGTTGCCACCAGTCTTTATTATCAAGGTACCAGTGCACCGTCTTGCGCAAGCCGCTGTCGAATGTCTCTAGCGGCGTCCAGCCCAATTCACGCTCGATTTTGGAGGCGTCAATGGCGTAGCGCAGGTCATGGCCCGGGCGGTCTTTAACGAAGGTGATCAGCTCCTTGTAGCTTTGTTTGGTAGCTTGTGGCACCAGTTCGTCAAGTAGTTCACAAATGGTTTGCACAACCTCTAGATTGCGCTTTTCATTGTGCCCTCCAATGTTGTAAGTCTCGCCAACAGCCCCTTTGCTTACCACTTCAACCAGAGCGCGGGCGTGGTCTTCGACATACAACCAGTCACGTATTTGCGAGCCATCGCCATAAACTGGCAAAGGTTTACCTGCTAATGCATTGAGAATTACGTGAGGAATCAACTTTTCCGGGAAGTGGTATGGGCCGTAGTTGTTCGAGCAGTTGGTCAGCAGCACCGGCAAGCCATAGGTACGCTGCCACGCCCGTACCAGGTGGTCGGAGCTGGCCTTGGAGGCGGAGTAGGGCGAACTGGGCGCATAGGAAGTGTTTTCGGTGAACAGGTCGTCAGTGCCTTCGAGATCACCGTAGACTTCATCTGTGGAGATGTGATGAAAGCGAAAGCCGCTCTTTTCATCATCCGCCAATGTGTTCCAGTAGCGACGCGTGGCCTCCAGCAGGTTGTATGTGCCGACAATGTTGGTTTGGATAAACTCGGCTGGACCATCGATAGAGCGGTCAACATGCGACTCTGCTGCGAGGTGCATGACGGCACTGGGTTTGAACTCAGCGAATACCGCATCCAATGCAGCGCTGTCACAGATATCAACCTGGTAAAAGCTGTAGCGCGATGAGTCCTTCACATCAGCAAGCGATTCGAGGTTGCCTGCATAGGTCAGCTTATCGAGGTTGGCGACGACGCACTCTGTGTTCTCAATCAGGTGTCGAACTACAGCAGAGCCAATAAACCCCGCGCCGCCCGTTACAATAATCCGCATTAATGCCTTCTCCGCCAAAGCTAAATTTCCATGTGTATTAAGCTGCATGCTTAACCTCCTATATTACCCCATCTTTCAACACGTTTCTTCTGTGGGCTGTTCTGCGCTCTTAATGCAGTTATTAATTTGACTGAGAGGTCAACTTTTTATGGTTATCACTTGCTGATAAGCAGACCGATGGTTAGGGTTACCGACTACTTGTCGAATCATTTGGAATCCCCCGTGAAGCCCGCATCACGCCTCTTACTCTTTGCCGCTCTAATTCTTGCTGCAGTCAATCTGCGCCTTGGTATCACCTCGTTTGCACCTTTGATCGAGCGGATCGCCAATGAGCTTTCACTTAGCCGAAGCGTGATGAGCCTGAGTACGGCGCTGCCGGTTTTATGCATGGGCTTGTTGGCGCCTTTCGCGCCGCGTCTTGCGGTGCGGTTTGGTCTTGAGCGTACGATTACCTTTTGTTTGGGGCTGATTACCTTGGCGCTGGCTTTGCGCCTTGCGGGTGATTCGAGTGTGCTGCTGATCAGCACGGCTGCCTTGTTGGGGGCGGGGATTGCGGTGGCTGGGCCGCTCCTTTCGGGCTTTATCAAGCGTCATTTTGTCAGCGGGGTGGGGCAGGTTCTCGCGTGGTATTCCTTGAGCATGGCCATTGGCGGTGCTGCAGGGGCGGTGCTGACTTTTCCTCTGATGGAGTTATTTGGGCTTGGCTGGGTGGGTGGTTTAGCCGTTTGGGCGGTGCCGGCATTGCTGGGCGTAGTGTTGTGGTTATTTATTCCAAACACGCCAGAGGTTGCGTCGCAAAAAAGCGCCGCTGTTGAGTCCGTCGGGCTGCCGTGGAATAAACCCAGGGCCTGGCTGATCAGCGGTTAATGAGATGGTCACCCCGACACCCTGCGAAGACTACGCTTTCGCAGGGTGTTTTTATTCCGGAGACCATCATCATGAGCGATTTGACACTGGTCGGTATCGACCTCGGCAAACACACATTTCATCTGCACGGCCAGGACAAGCCCGGCCGAGAGCTGTTCCGCAAGAAATTCTCACGACAGCAAATGATGCGCTTCTTTGCCAACCTGCCAGCGTGCACCGTGGTGATGGAAGCCTGCGCTGGCGCACATTTCGTCGCTCGTGAGCTGACCGCCCTGGGGCATCAGGCCAAGCTGATTTCTCCTCAGTTCGTTAAGCCCTTTGTCAAAGGCAACAAAAACGACTTCGTCGATGCACAAGCCATCTGTGAGGCTGCTTCGCGCCCTTCAATGCGTTTCGTTTCGCCCAAGTCCGAAGCCCAGCAGACTCTTTCTGTGTTGCATCGCCTGCGTGAGTCACTTATCCGCGACCGCACAAAGGCCATTAATCAGATGCACGGGTTCTTGCTCGAGTTTGGTATCAGCTTGCCTCAGGGCATGGCCGTCATGAAGCGTTTATCTGCTGTTCTAGCGGAGCACGAGTTGCCGGTTCGGCTGACGGTGCTGCTGCAACGTCTGCACGATCATTTCGTCTATCTGGACGAGCAGGTCAAGGCGCTGGATAAAGAGCTGATTGGCCAGTTGGCCGACGATGATCTAGGGTGCCGTTTGTTGAGCATACCCTGTGTCGGGCCGATCACCGCCAGCCTGCTGGCTGCGGAAATGGGCGATGCTCAGCAATACGGCTGCAGTCGTGATTTTGCTGCATCTCTAGGCTTGGTACCCAGACAGTACAGCACCGGTGGCAAAGCTAATTTGCTAGGGATTAGCAAGCGTGGCGACAAGAATCTGCGACGCCTGTTGGTGCAGTGCGCCAGGGTCTACATACAGCACTTGGCGCGGCAGAAGGGGGCGCTGGCGGACTGGGTACGGGCGCTTATGACGCGACGGCACTCAAATGTGGTCGCCTGTGCGCTGGCCAATAAATTCGCCCGCATAGCTTGGGCGATTTCTGCTCACCACACCCAATACGAAACAGGGCCAGGCGCCTTGAACGCCTGACCCTGCGTTTTTTGCTGTACCACAACTCACCTTTCAGGTTTTGCGATAGCTGAGCAATAGATGAAATAAACGGCCTACCGGCCTGGCGAGGATCCTGACATAAAAATCGGCTCTCGAAGCCGAGCGGTTTTTAAGGATCGTCAGGCGCGGCTCTCATCGTGGCGCGGGGCGTGCCCCAATTTGACGCCGGATAGATTTAAGCAAGCCATCCATTTCATCCGTTAATCAGTATTGCAAAAAATGGGGTGACCATAGATTTTTCGCGATTCAGGCGGGGTTGTTTTACGCGCTGGCAACGTGGGCGGTTGCGCGTTATCACGAAGCCGGTTTGTCGATGAACCACAGTAATGCGCTGTTCGGCATGATCATGCTGATGGGCTTGCCCAGCGCCTTTATAATGCCGTGGCTCGCTCAGCGTTTTGACAGTCGCCCGCAACTGTTGATCTTGTGTGGTGTGGTTACAAGTGTTTGTCTCGCCATGATCAGCTTTGCGCCATTGCTTGTGCCCGAGGTTTGGGCTGTCGCGCTGGGGCTTTCCTTGAGTGGCTCATTCTCGCTGTCGTTGGTGTTGCCGCTTTACGAGGTCAATACGCCGTTGGCCGTGAGTCGTTGGACAGCGATGATGCTGTTTATGGGCTACAGCGTTGGCTCGCTCACGCCTGTCTTGAGCGGTTTGGCGCGGGACTTATCAGGCAGTTATCAATTACCGTTTGTGGTGCTCATGTGCCTGGCGATGCTGATGACTGTTCTTGCGGTATTGATGCTGAAGGGCCGTAAGCCTGCCGACTAACCCGCGCGCACGCG
>MDTG01064397.1_pt1 | contig 15040 bp, 18 predicted proteins | sample 811421 | NCBI WGS metagenome assembly MDTG01 (sample SAMN05326645, study PRJNA326480) | marine metagenome | isolation source: seawater | place: Pacific Ocean: South East | collected 2011
GGCGGCGAGATGAATCACGTGTGTCGGTTTATAGCGTTCGAATATTTCTTGTGTCGCTTGCAGAGAGCGAAGGTCGCCGTCTGTGCTGCGTAGGAATGTCCAGTTCTCTGACGAAGCATCTACTTGTTGAAGAGCTTTGCCAACGAGGCCAGAACCACCGGTGCGAGTATAAAAATAAATCCTAAACAGGCGATAACGTCCGTTTTTTGGAGTATAAAGTCTTGTATAACTACAATGTGACAAAAACCATATGATGAAATTTCCCAACACAAAAGTGTTTGTCATGGCCGCCGCTTTAATCTGCATTGTATTGGTGTTTGCCGCGCGCCATCACCCGCTTAGTCGGCGCAAAATCAAAGCAATCTGGCACGGGCGCGTGTACTGGGAGGGAGAATCGAATATGACTATGTTGCGGTCAGCAGCGAAACTTATGAATACTACTATTGCTGCCACCGCTACTGACAAAGGGGACACTACTGTTGACAAAGGGGCTACAGTCCCCGACGAATATAAACATGTTTATAAAGTTATAATCTCTGGAAAGGAAATTGTGTACGATTTCCCTGAGATTATAACAACATGGTCGGGAATTGTCTTTGGTATTTTATCCGGAGGTAAAGGCAGTTTTGAAAGACGACAATCAATCAGAGATACTTGGTGTTTGAAACAAAATTGTTTATTTCTTGTCGCTGGGTCTTACGAAGATATTAAGCAAGAATATCAAGACAAACAAGATATTTTGTGGTTAGATACAACCGAGAATTATTTCCGCATCACTTACAAAACACATGTGTTTATGCACGTTGCCCATGAAAACATAGATAAACTTACATACGCATTTAAGACGGACGATGATAGCTACATTTTCACCGACCGGTTGAAAAATGAGTTATCACTTACAACTCCAAAATATTGGGGTCGCTTGGCCCACAAAATAAAACCTATGCGTAACAAAGATAGTTACTATTACACAACGATAAGTGTATATCCCAACGAATATTATCCAGATTTTTGCAGGGGTGCAGGCTATGCACTTTCGAAATTTTTTTTGAAATGTGCTGTTACAAAATTACAAAATGCAATTTTTATGCCGTGGGAAGATGTAGCCACAGGCATATTGGCAAACATGTGCAAAGTATCTGTTTCTGACGCTGGCGAGCGCCTCGTTGGGTTTTCCAGAAAAACACCGGTCACTAAACAACTAATTGTAAAACACTATGTGAAAACTGCAAAAAATATGATGCACATTCATTCACAACACGAAACAAACACGAATTGACGAGCCCTGCCTGTGTCCAGGCTGGGCTTCAGGCTTTTGCTCGACGAGCACTCTGCATCTGTTCGTTACCCGCGCCTGCTCTCTTATCTATATAAATAAATTAACGCAAGGTCATCTTTCTTCCGCGCCTCCGACCCAGATGAACGCCGCCGCCGGCTTCCTGTTCCCCTGAGTGGGCAGGATGGAGTGACGACTACTGCAAGCTGGAGTGGTCATCCACAATCACGAATCATTATAAGACGAATTTGGAATTCGTCCACATAACTAAAACAGGAGGTTCCGCCATAGAAAAAGCTGCTGCAGCACGTTTTAATTCAAATTAAAATGAGATGTCTGACACCGACCGGACATGTTTTAATTTAAATTAAATTAAATCATTGCCTACACAAGTTGAATTAAACAATATCACATATATTAGACATATGTCAAACACGCATCACCCGACAACCTCACCGGCAAACATGTCCGACGACGAATGGGAAGACGTTGTTGAAGTGCCGCAAACGAACGCCACCGCCTCGTGGGCCACTGTGGACGCCGTAGAATTCGCAAAGGGAGGCCACAAGTATCACATCGACCGCCCGGCGACGCTGGAGCTCCTCAACCTGGACGGTCGTGTTGTGCACCGCGACGAGGGTGTCAAAGGGCGCCATCCCACCCTCATCATACCCGGTACACACCAGCGCTATCCGCGCCTTCTGTTGACCCTATCGCTGTTCCACGACGGCTGTGAGCACGTGCACGTGCGCTTTCCGAACCCCAAAGACAAATGCGAGCAGTACCGTGGCCAGTCGGGGCTATGGATCAACGCCACCAAGACGTCGGCCCTCCGCCTCAAAAAGAAAGCGGTCGACCACACGACCTATGAAGATCTGGCCTTTCGCCTCGGGGCCGACTTTAAGTTCCACACGCATGGCATCGACCCAAGTTTCATTGTGGTGGCGACGCCGTTTGAAGACGGACGCTTTTGGCCCGACAAGGCGATTCGGTCCGAACCGTTCTTCGTCCGCAGCAAACGGCAGGAACGTCACCAGTCGGGCCCCCACAAGCGCCGTAAAAAGGCCCGCGAACTGCAAAAGATCAACACCGACATCGAGTCGGCGCGGACACAGAAAGAGTCACTCGAACAGCAAAACGCACGATCGGACTACGTGATGGGCCAGCACACGCAGTTTCTCAAGCACCTCAACCGCCGCACGCGCACGATGCCCGACGGCCCGGCGAAAATCGCCCTGCTACATGCCACGCGCATGCTCAAAAGGGCCGATACGGTGTCACTGTAAAGGTGCGCGGCGTGCGTCCCGCGGACGGCTTCCACATACAGGCGCGTGCGACCGTGTCCACGACCGCAATGGCAAACCAGATATCGAGGCGCGTCACGGCCACAAGAATGTGCAGAATCGTGCCCAGCCACTTGTACAAGTTGAAGCAGCTCAGATGAAACACTTCCGTGGCCGTCCATCGGCGCTGTTCGATGTGCTGGCGTTCAATCTCGCGGCCCAGGGTCTCCTCCATGTACACGTTGGTACACTGGTACAGCACCAACAGCCCCACAAAGACCCACCACTTCCACCATGCGTCAATGACAATCGAGCCGACCTGAAACGGCGGCCCAAGTTGGAAAAATCCGTCCCATATATTTTCCACCCATAGCAAGACAAAGCAGGTGACCGTAATAAAAAGAGACAAGACAATCAACATTTATTAATATTTTCTTGTATAAATAGTGACCTCCGTTGACACACAGATGGGGTGGCATGTTTCGTCCAAAAATATCAACAAAATCATGAATGTCGTCGCGATATACGTGGGTATAACGCTGATTGCGATGGGCATGACCGAAATGAGCGATGCGAACTATATTCCTCCGGATACGCCCGCCGGATGGATCATGGGCATGGCGTGGATCATTGCCGGAGGCGCCGTGGCGGCCGTATGGTTTCTGTTTGTCTCGTCGAACGTGATTGCTCAAAAACTGAATGCCGAGAAGCGCTGGACGTTTTCAACGATGGTAACGAGCGCCCTGGTCCTCCTATTGGCGGCCGGGTGCGCTATTTTGGGCACGTGGCAGACGTGGAAGCATCCTTACCGCATTGGCGAATGCCTGTGTACCGAAGACCAATGGGGACCGTTTTGCAAGCCATGCCAGTGCGTCTATGGTGTATGCCATTCTGGATATTACGGCACGGGCGTCTGTGCGTGTGATTTTGGATTTGCCGGTAATAAGTGCGACCGCTGTGACGACAAGCATAAACCAGAGCCAGACGGGGACGCGCCCGCGTGTAATATCTGTAAGACCGGCTTTGACGGAGACAAATGCGAACACTGTGCCGTTGGGTACACCGGCGACGACACGTGCGACACGTGCGATACGGGCTGGTATCCGTGGCAACATAAGTCCGACTTGTTTCCGGAGACCATCGCCGACGACAACCGCCACATCTGTGACGAGTGCCTGCCCCATCATTTCGGATACTATTGTAGACCTTGCCCGGTGGGCAACGACGTGCCGATGATAACCCTGGCGCGAAACAACCCGTTGGTCACGCGCGAAATGGTACGTAAAAACCCATCGGTCGGTGACGTAACACGCGTCGCGGATCTCTCAGGCGCGCGCGGAGAACTCGCTGCCATCGAAACATGCGCCCGAGGCAACGTTAAACAGACATGCACCACCTGGACGACACGCACCGATTACGACACAAATAATCCCTTCGTTCGAGACCATGTCCGTCTCAAAATTCGCTACGACGAGGACAACGTATTGTCCGACTGGCTGTTGTTGACACAAATCAACGGTTTCGAATGCAACAATCGGGGCACGTGTCGTGACGACGTATGGCACCAAGAAAACAACAAAGACTGGAACAAAACGTGTACCAAAACGTACCTTCAGGAATGCACGTCGCACAGCGATTGCAAAGTGTCCGAAAACTGCCGAGGGACATGTCGACCCTTGGAGTTGCCCGTCAATCCTTTGTGGTCGAATTGGAACGGGGAAGCTGGGCGCATGTGTGCGGACGACAGCGACTGTCGTGGTGATCCCGTGAGCATAGACGCGGACGGGAATTATATATACTATACGGGCGGACGGTGTATTAATCGTTTTTGCTGTGACGAATCGTACCACGGTGACGGTACCTGTGACTGCAACGCAACTTATTTTGGCGGTGAATTCGGCGAAGGCGTAAAACCGCATCACGAACTTTCGCCGGCCTGTGATTTTTGTCCGGGCTACGATTTCGTCACAGAACAAACGTCGACAATCTGTTCGGGCGCTCAGGGAACGTGTGTAGCGTCGTACGCATCCGCGTTGGAGGCCAATACAGTGGGCGAATATTTGAACATGCGTTGTAGTTGCGGCTCGACCGTGTATATCGACCCAGAATCTGGCATTGTCGACACCAGTATGGTCATCGAGTGGAAGGGCGGTTTGTGTGAATGTGGCGACGTGGACGACGACGGCGCGTGCGATTTTTGCGCGACGGGTCATTGGGGTCCCGAGTGTCGACCGTGCCCGGGCGGGCCGGGTGACCGGGCTTGTTCGAGACACGGCACCTGCAACTCGGGCGTTGAAGGCGACGGCACGTGCACGTGTGATATAGACCGGACCTCATCATGGATGCTGGCCGAGTACGTGCCCCGATATCCAGGCGACTGCGACGATTGTGGCAATCCGAACAAGGATAGACGCACGTGCAACGAGTGTGCCCCAAATTTCTGGGGCGAGGGATGCTGGCGCTGCGACGACACTGACACAATCAAGGCCAGCGAGCTCGACGACATCTTTCAACCCCAGGACAGTTTCCACTTTGGTTTTGGCCAATCCGCCGCCGACCAAGTGCCACACCCCGTCTGTCATCCGCAACAGCCATGGATATGCTCGTTGGCGTGCGGCGGTGGCGGTTGGTGCGACTGGGGGCGGCGAGGAAATGGCAAATGCACGTGCTGGTCCAATGTCGAGGCGAATTCTGACACCTGGAACCCACTGGACAATGTTTGCATCGGCAAGAACAGGTTTGACGGCATGTCGAAATCAGATTTCATCCAAGAAGTAATAACCAGTGTCCCAAAAAATTCGTCAGACGTCTTGGAATATTGCCCCTCAAAAGGGTACTGTTCAGATTCCATCACGTCACGGACACAGTTCGACGAATGTAGCAGCACGTGTAACACCGGTGGAGACTGCTACCTATGGAACCAAATAGATTGGAGGCAGAGTCGGTCTCAAATAACATGTGTACCTAACTAAAAATCCACGAGCTTTTCTATCGCTGGTATTTACTCCGAACGACCTGTACACATATGTCTATTGTACACGAAAACATGATTCCGCCCGAACAGCGCTTTACGCAACACGACGACGCCGAGTTTCACGTGTTTTCTACGGAGACGCCGGATGCAACTGGCGTCACAGACTGGGTGGCCGTGACGCGCCCATTTAAAGTGTTGCTCGACAAGGAGACGGTGCAACGGCTGAAAAACAAGCGCCTTGAATGGCAGTTCGACGACGACAACACGATCTGTGCCGTAGAAATCAAAGATGAATCGTCGTGACGCGGCCGCCCATCTGTTTGTACCACGCAAGGGCGTCATCTACAGTGTCCGGCCACTCGTCGAGATAGGGCCACAACGACGCGACCGTCTTGTTGGCCTTGACGTATTCGAGGACGTCTTCCGAATACATCATGGGTATGACGTGCAACTCGTACAACAGTAACATTTGTTTGTAATCGTAGTCGCGAAACGTCTCGAACGGCGCGACGCCGAATTGTACGCGCGCCGAACGGCGCTTGCGATGTCCAAAGGCCCACAAATCGGCATGGGCGTAGGCAAACTTGTGTTCAAACATCCGCACATGTTGTTTGCCCACAAAGGCCACCATGTGGTCAAACGCATGTTCGTGTACAAAGTGTGTGTAATGACTAAACAGAAAAACACCGATCGACATCAAGAATAGAAACACGGCATACATTTGCTTTGGTTGCTTTTGGTGTTAAATACGCATTTAAAACCGTATGCCCGAATCCGCGCAATCCTCCTGCCCAAAGTCACCGTTGAACTGGATCACCTTGTTTCTGCCCTCGATGGCCATGCACAGTCCCGGCAAACGTTTGTTGGACGGTTTGTGCCAGGCCATGACGACGTCGCCCACCTCGACGCTGGTGGCTTCGACATTTTCGGCCGCGCTGATTTGGAAACACTTGCCCAGGCGCGTCACCTTGTACCCTTTTTCCAGGACGGCCAGAATCGTAAACTTGGAACCACGCACCATCACGCGGTCGCCCTTGGTGAAAATGGGGCACACCAGGTGCTGAATACGCGTGCACAGCTCGTCCATGGCAAAATACTCGGCCTCTTCTTTCAGCAACAGCATGTCGGTGGAATTCTTGGGCGGCAACACGCGCGACCCGCGCAAATAGTTGAGAATCCAGCGAAACGTGTCCGGGTCGCGGTCAATAAAGTAATGGCCGTCGACCAGTTGGGCCGGATTCGGATGTTCCACCATGACGGCCAACATGTTCATGCCCTTGTCCACCAAGGTGTCCTTGTTCGTCAAAAACACGCGGCCGCCCACGTTGAGCTTGACGATCATCGTTTGGCGCAGGCACATATTTATACGCGGTTCTTTGTGCCTGCATGGAACAACAACTCAAAGCACAATTTCACAAGGCCTTTTACGACGTGGTGCGCGACTCTGTTGAACGCGGTAATCACGAGCACATTGTGCGCCTGTACGCCGAAATTGGCGACAGAATTGCCGCCAAAGTCAACCCGACCGGAGACACGCATCGCCGCATTCGCGAAGACTTTGACGTCGCACTGTTTCGCCAAATGCTCGAGCACGATGCCTTTGACGGCCAGTCGCTGCTCCGTCTGGTCAACACGACGTTTACATGGATTCGTAATTTGCAAATGCCGGTGCGCGACCCCGACACGGCGGCAGCCAAGCAGCGCGTGATGGCGTCCGGACGCACGATGGTCGACGTGGTGCCCGCGTACATTCGCGAAGTGCACGGGTGCTTGGACACGCTGGACGCCGACCTCAAAGAATTTTACGACAACCGCAACCATCCCGTGGTGCAGCATATGCTGCGGCGCGCCGCGCACAAGAAATAATCCGTATGCACCGCTCGCAATCCTGTATATAGCCTTGACTGCACACCACCACATGTCTGACGACGCACAAGTGCCGCCACCAGATCAGCTCCAATTCGACTCGTTCGTGCTGGCCGAAGAGTACAAAAGAGAGTTGTATGAAGAATTTCCGTATTACACTGCAGAAGAAATTGTAGGCACTTTTCTTGGACACAACCCGTACTTTCCATCTCAAGTCGCATGGGAGAACGCGCGCCGCCCACAACGACTTTTTCGCAAGCGGTCGGATTCTGAAGAAATGACGCCAGAATAGTATATCCTTGACCGTCGCACAAGAACATGAACTTTGCCGTGCCGAAAGACGGGTACTCTATTTACACCAAAGACGACTGCAAGTACTGTATAAACGTCAAAGAGCTCATTCCTGCGGCCCATGTCATCCCTACGGACGCCTATCTCGCAGAACACCGCGAAAAGTTTCTCGCGTTTGTCGACGCGCTGTCGGGAAAAACGCCGCGAACGTTTCCCATGGTATTTTTGAACAAGCGCTTTATTGGCGGCTACACCGAGACCAAAGCGTACATCGACGAACTCGAAGCGTTTCGGTTCGTCGAGTTTTGAATCTGAGGACCTGAATGCCGATCTGGTGTGACTAGGACGGGTCGTCATGGCGAATGATTGTCGACGACCGCGAACACGACCTGATTACACAGCTGAAAGCCGCGAAAGCTACGTTCACCGTGGAACGCCTGCCGCTCGGCGACATTCTGTACCGACACAACGGCACCACGTGCATTGTCGAGCGCAAACGCACGGACGATTTCGCCGCTTCGATCACCGACGGCCGTTGGCGCGAGCAAAAGGCGCGGCTCAAAGCGTCGGGGGCCATGGTGGTCTATTTGATCGAAGGCAGCCTGTACCGCCAGGCCAAACCGGCCGACACCCTGTCGTCGGCCATCTGGAACACCATGCTGCGGGACAACATGTGGGTGCTGCAAACGCGCGGTATGGAAGATACGGTGTTGCACCTGCTGTCGCTGCAAAACAAAGTCGGGCGCACCATTCAGGGCGGCACCGGCGTACGCAGCTTGCTCAGCAAACGTAAACGCAAGGCCGACAATGTCTTTCTGCTCATGCTCATGTCGGTGCCCAAAGTGTCCGAACGGGTCGCCACCGCACTCGTCGCAGAGTGGCCCACGCTGCGGGCGCTGCAACGCCAGCTCGAGACCGAACCCGAGGCCTTGCGCCAGATACAGGTCACGCCCAAACGCAAGGTGGGACCGGCGATTCTAAACTCCTTAAAAGCATTCTTGTTGTAATTTTTTACGGTATTAAACGGCCCCGAGTACACGACATATGTACAATCATTATGCTCTCATCGCGGGTGTCCTTTTGTGCCTGTGCACGCGACTGATGTACGTTGCCGTCGACGCCTACTTGTCCGACCGCAACGCGTTGTACGATGCGTTGCCGACGTATCGCAAAATGTATGTGCAAAAAAACATTGTCAAGTCGTTCTCTTTGGCGTTCATGCTACCCCTGGCCGCCGGCATCATCGTCTACCCCATTTGGTACACGAATGTCTGGCACACGTCGCGCATTCACGTGTTTGCCGTCGCGTACGGTGCCAACGACTTTGTGGGTCTGGTGTGCGTCGACCGGCTGCCCAAGACCACGCGCATCCATCATCTGATATCCACGTTTCTCGTCCTCACCAGTTTGTCGCTCGACTTTCAAGACTCGCCCATGGCCCAGTCTATGCTGGTGTACACGTTTTTCGCAGCCTCGGCCTACATTGTCAACTTACACCTCGCCGTGCGCTGGTTGTTTCCGCGCGGCGCACAAAAACGCCTGCGACGCGCCGCGGCCGTGGTGTACGCCATGGCATGTGGCATGTCATGGTGTTGGCAGATCTGGTGGGCATGGACGACACCGTTGGCGTGGTACCACTACGTCTACATTGCCATGATGTTTTGGATTGTGCGCGACGATATCATCCTGATGCAGTGGCTGGCGAGTATTTAGTCGGACGCACGCCGATCCAAATGACGACGGTGACTGCCATATTCCTGGGCGACACGGGCGTGGGCAAATCCGCGTTTCTGTCGAGCGTGAGCGGAAGCATGTCCATTGCGCGGCCCACAATCGGGGTCGACAGCGTCATCTACCGCGCGGGCGGACATACGCTGCGCTGTTGGGACACGGGCGGCTCTCCGCGCTTTATGCACGTAATACCACTCTTTGCCCGCAAGTGTGACGTGGCGGTGTACATGTTTGACGCCACGAAACCGCACACATTTGCGAGTGTGCAAAAGTGGCACGAGATGGTGTCCAACGTAGACGACGCTCCCCAAGAACATGTGATTGTGGCCTTGCGGGCCACGGGCGCCGTCCCGAGTTATCCCGGACTGGACATCTTAGACGGTCGCTTCCCGCGCGACGTGATGGCCGACATTCTGCGGCGCGGGGCGCGGACGCCCGTCTCATTTGAGTTGATGACGTCGCACCAGCCCTCGAGATGCTGTTTCGGCATGTGCTAATTTAGTTAAACACCTGTATATAAAGACGTGTATAATTGTGAGTTACACATGGGATACCTACCTGAAGTTGTTCGTATTATTGCAGCCCACGTCGGCGGCCCGTCAGGCGCCAAGGCCATTGGCACTGGCTTTTTCTTGGCCGTGGACGGCACGCACGTCAAGGAAGAGGGTTTGTTGATGACGAATGCCCACGTCGTGACGAATTCGCCCGTGGTCAAAATCATGACCACCTACATTGAGCACCAAGCCTTGCCCGTCACTGTCGTCGCCGTCAACCACGACCGCGATCTGGCACTGCTCAAGGTGGAACCGCAAGTGCAACAATGGCTGAAACGCGTGCTGCAGGAGCGCTACGAACTCAATCACATTCCGGCCTTTTCGTTCGGCGATTCGGACACGCTGCGCACGGGTCACGAGGTGCACGCCGTGGGTCACCCGCTCGGGCTGATCGACCAGCAATTTACGACGGGCCAGTACCAGGGCGTCGTCCACCTGAACCACGAGATCCGTGGTCTGTCGGGCGCCACCATCAACGGCGGCAACTCGGGCGGGTCGCTGCTTGCCACGGTCAAGCACGAACACGAACGAGCCGTTGCCGGCATGCACTACTTTGTGCCGTCCCGGTACGTGGTCATGGGCATCAACACGTTCAAACTGACCGGAGCCAATGTCGACGGCGAAAACGGCTTTATTCATGCCAACACGGTCAAACGCGTGTTGCCGACGCTGCTCAAGCCGCTGACCACGCGCTACGCGCGCGAAAAGGCGGTCATGACCATGATGAAAAACATGTCGCTGAAACAAGTACAGACGGCCGCGCCCGTGGCCCACGCCATTGTCGACCATCTGACGCGCGACGAGCGCGACATTCTGCACGACAAGATGGCCGACATTCAAACCGCATGGACCGAACACGCGCTCGGCGGCACGGTCAACGGCGCACCGCGCACTTTCCAGTCCTGGATGTGGCGCCATGTCGTCAAGCCGCAAAAGCTGCACATGCACCGCGGCGGCCCGGAATTGCTGACCAAAGTGTTGACGTTTGCCGAGACGGGCGACTGGGACGGCTTGCAAGCGTGGAAAGGCCGCCGCCGTTGGGCCGACGTGCGCGCCGAGCTCACGGCCACCGCGGCGCCCGAGACGGCCCCCGCTGTCGTGCGGATTCTGCCGCCGCCCTCCACGCACGTGCACTCGCCTCGCGTCGGCATCGTGTCGCACCCGATTTACACGCCCGACCTGCTCGTGCACTACAAATGTCCGTCCGAACAGGGCAAATGGGTGGCCACGGGCGGCGTGGTCGTGACCGACGTCGAACCCAAGTCTTTGTACGCGCAGGCCGGCGGCCAAGCCGGTGACCTCGTGTTCAAATTCGTCAACGCGCAGATCGACGCCGCGTTCTCGCCCGCGGGGACCTGGTACTCGCAAAAACGCGACCTGCCCATGTCACTGACGGACCTGTGCAACGACACGGACATCGGCGGAGACATTACGCTGCATGTCCTTCGCAAAGACGGCACTGTGACGCAGCTCCAATTCAAACACCGCGAACCCACGTACGAGGAACTGCCCGAAATTCGCCAGACGTACGGATACTGCGACGAAGGCCGATTCGAGGCCAAGCAAAAGGCTCAGGTGCAGGGCATTGTCTTTGCGCCGCTGCGGCTGCAACACGTCGGCATGTTCAAGCTGGTGGATTTCATGGCCCCCAACAAACGCAGCGAGTTTAAACTGGTCGTGGAGGCCGTGTCGCCCGAGTCGCCCGCCTACGCGGCCGAGTCTGTGCATGCGGGTGCCATCGTGACGCACATCAACGACGAACCGGTCGCGACTTCGTGGAAAGCGGCCCAGCAGCAGCTGGCTCAACCGCATCCGGACACGCATTGCTGGGTCATTGACACCGACTACAACGGACAGAAAAACAAATTTGCCATGGCCGTCCGCAAACCAACCATAGCATAGTATTTAATAAACCTCTCTTTTTTTCAGGCTAGGATGAGCGAATTTGTCAAACAGGCGTCGGAATCTCTGAAACGACTGACGACAAAGTTGACGGTCAAGACGCCCACGGGCAAAGCCACTTCCAATCCACCGTCTGTCGAGCGTCGCGTCCGCCGCAAGAAAAAACGTCTCGAGACGTTGTTCAAGAGTTTACATTAGTTGCATGTTGCGCGTGTGCGTTCGGGATCAGTGGCGGACATACAGCTCGGTTCGGTGCGTCTACGCCGCGCTACACACGGGCGACGGGTGCGCGCTGTACCTGTGGCATCACGGATGGTATCGCGTGGAACCGTATCACGCGCGTTGTGATTTGCCGTCCGAGAGGGCAACCCTGCATTGGCGCGCCCCGCCAGAATATTGGGAGACGTGGAGAGCAGACCAACTCATTTCTGTGCACCTGGGCACCAAATACGAGTTGCAGTGGTTTGTACGTTGCCAAGACTGCACGCTGCAGCGCGTGTACGAGCGATGCCGCACGTGGGCACGGGCACGCGGCATTCCGTGCGAAGGCCAGCTGTGCGACAGTCACGACGGCCAACCGCTGGACCATGAACAACTACTGCTGGACATTTACACGTGCGCCTTTGACATTCGAAATAGACCTTAATGTTTGATGTTCTTTATTCCTTTTTCTGACGTTTGTCTGGCGAGGCCTCGGCCCGCTCGCGGCGCCGCTTGCGCTCTTTCTTGGAACGCGCGTCCTGGCGAAGGGCGGACGCGCCGCAGTGGGGGCATGTTCTGCAGGCCGTCGCAATCTCCGCCCCGCACGACGGGCACTCCTTGGTCGGACTCTTTTTGGCGGCAGGCTTGGCCTGGACCAGGACGAGATCGTCCGGTTTCGAATTCGGCGTGTTGGTGGGCGTTTTGGCATGGGCCGCCCCGCTTTCTTCGTCAAGTCCGTCGCTGAGCCCGGGCGACACTGCGTCCATGGCCTGAATCGTCTGCTTGAAGCTGGTATGCGGCGGCGTCATACCGGTCTTGGCCCAGAAAATACTGTCGTCGATGCTGTCGTCGCTGTCGTCGCTGCGTTTCTGCGCCTTGGGTTTGCGCTTCGGCTTGGGGGCGGCGGCCGCGGCAGCACTGGGCAGTGGCGTGCCCAGTGCCTTTTTTCTGCGCCTGGCGGCCGGCTTGCGAAATGTCTTGTCGGGCGTATCCGCGATTTTCGCCGCAAGTTGCGTCACACCACGGCGCGCGGTGTTGAAAGCCTTGTTAGACGCTTGCTGAGCGACACGCAATTCGTTTGCGGTACGTTTGAGCGCCTGGTCGACGGCCGTTTTGACATTCGAGGTGGCACTCATTCTACAGGGCAGGTCCTACAGAAAGTTCCTGGTACACGTCCTACGACCAGTTTTTTCCAGAGTCCAGAAATATGACCAAGTCGGCCGTCCCCACGCCCAAGAAAGCCCCGAACCGCGCTGGCGGTGTGCGCAATACCGTCAGAAAGAAACCCATCGTTCAGGTGAAGCGTAATCGCCGGCGAAAGAAGCCGCGTTTAAAAATCGTGCCGCCGCGACATGTTCCGAAGGACGCGTGGGCGTCGCGGCCTCCCGAGGCATTGGCGCGGGCTCGGGCCCGGCAAAAGACCTTGACTCGGAACCAGGTCTTCGAGATCCAGTCCGAGTCGTGTCCGAAAGCGTACACGGTCACTTGCGACGCAGAGGGCGCCTGGTCGTGCACGTGTCCCGACTATGTGTTTCGCCACGGCACACTGCAGTGTCAGTATGCGTTTTACTGCAAGCACATTGCAGTGTGCATGGACAAGTTTCTTTGAGATTGCAAAACCAGCTGGCGGAGCCTCTTGCGAAACAAAAATGTAGACTATAAATGCACATTTTGTTTTATGAAATGGCTGTGTATGAAGACATCACCGAAGAGATGGCACAAGATTTGTTGGACCGAGCTTTCATTGAAGACGCCGTTAAACGTGAAACATTAATCTCGCAATTGAGGCAACTAAAGGGTCCCATTCCGGTCGACTTTGTTAGTCAATATCTTGTGACATATCGGCAACGACTGTTAAATGTGAACGACAGCTATGCACAACGCATCCAACAGATAGATGACGATATTAAAGACCTGCGCATTTACTATACAGAAGACCTCGGTCAGAAATATTCGCCCAAACAAGAAAGTGAGGACCGAGACGAATTAATGACACAAGCCAAACAATGGGCAGACAGAAGATTACTTGTCGCAGACACTTATAAAAACGATTTGGAAAACTATGCGTACGCACTATTGGAGGAATGGAAAAAGAGGGGCAGTTCGGGTCCTTTAGTGGTTGGCCATAAGGCCACTCGTGCCATTCCCTCAAGCAAGGCCATGTATTATCAACTGGTTCGAAACGAACACGATTTTGAACCCGCCGAACCCTTGCCGTTTTTGGCGGCAATGGTGGGAGTTCCGCTCGCGTTGTTGTTCGGCATGGGGGCAGGCTACTCTTACTATTCCGAATGGCACAAGAAGACGATTACGAGGTTAGAAAAACAAGTCGAAACATTGGTTACAACGGATTCTTTTCTAAAAAGAATATTAGACGGTGTAAGCGATTTTAGGAAGCGCATCCCATCGATAGTAGAGTTATTCCAATCAAATATCGAAGCCATAAATGATTCAATAGATTTCTGGAAAAACAAAGTAGATAGAGAATCACACATTTCAGAACAAACAAGTGAGCTGCTTGTGGCGCACATTTCCAAACAACAAAGAAAACGTGGAGAGCTCCTGGCGGCGCACATTTCCAACCAACAAAGAAAACGCGGCGAGCTGCTTGCTATTATTGAAGAACTACAAAACTTAAAACTCCAAAACGACGCAGAGTTATATTCGAGCGTCCAATCATTACGCAGCAAAATAAAAAACATGAGTAAAAGCCGAATCAGGGAGCTAAAGCGTGTCCGGACGGTGACCCATACTGGCCGTTTAAGGCAAAGGACTTAAGGCATACATTATAATCTATTACCCTAACCTTTTTTTTGCCCCGTGCTTCTCCATTCGTTTGAGCGCGCGCTTGGTCGCGGTCGTCGAACGGCTGCCGTTTGTGCAAACAGTCCAGGTACTTTTTCCACTGCAGTGCCAGCTGCAGCGTCTTTTTGGCCGGCAGCACGTCAGCGCGTGCGCCCCC
>MDTG01099012.1_pt1 | contig 15040 bp, 17 predicted proteins | sample 811421 | NCBI WGS metagenome assembly MDTG01 (sample SAMN05326645, study PRJNA326480) | marine metagenome | isolation source: seawater | place: Pacific Ocean: South East | collected 2011
GGGTAAACGTTTCCGACAACTCTGAAAACGAGGGGCAACTGGGTGATGGAATATTTGCAGGGATTTTTTCTTCTATAGGAGAAAACACTAAGAAAAGTTCAGAAAACAAAAAATCATTGAGCCAGACTGTGGCCGAAAATGATTTAGCTGAAGCTGATGTTCCAATCAGTGATTTAAAAGAACTAGTAAAGGAAAGAGAAGAGTGGGCTAATGAGCATAACTCCCCTGAAGATCTTCCAGTTGAAAATAATGAGAAAAGTAAGATATCCAGTGATAATGTCATAAAGAGCCCGGATGGAATGGGTGGAGGCTTTCTCCTTATTGGTAAAGAGAATTTTGTTGAACATAAAGGTAAAGATACCTCAACCACTGAAACGTTAAACACGTCAAAAAAAAATTGTCCACAAGAAGATACTATACCGAAAAAATTATCTCCCATATCAAAGAGTATATTATCTTCTAATCATCCAGCTAAATTCAAAAGCGAAGAGAGCCAGTTAACACGAACTAATAAGTCAGAAATTGATAAATATGATGATGCCCAAACAAAAAAGGAGATTGGTGATACATTCCATGTTAAAAAAAAGATTTCCTCTGCATCGAATTCTGCACACATAAGGGCTGAGATAGGCAATAAAAAAAATCAGCACATAATAAAGCCCAAAAAGATAGACACATTGACGAAAGAAATAAATATATTACCAAAAGAAAATATAGAAAAATCAGAAAGTAAAATAGGTCATATTTATGCAGAAAATGTAAATCTCAACAAGGAAAAAACGGATGTTGGAAAAGAAGGAATGACTAACAGCACCCAACTGAAAAGATCTTTAGAAAAATCAGCTGATAAAAAGAAATCAAAACCACTGGAACAAGACTTTCAAAATGGTATTGAAAGGACCTCCGTGACGAAAAAAACCCAAGAAAAAACAACTGATAATTTCGAAAAACCTGCTCAAATTTCAAATTCTAACCTATCAAAATCCAGTATTTTCGAACAAAAAAATCATGTAACTTTAGATGGCAATCAAGGGCAGAGTTCTAGCTCAAATCAACAAGGATCTCAACAAAATCTAAATCATATACAGCAAAGCAATAAGTTTAATGATCAATTTCTTCAGCAGTTAGATCTACGGGATAAAAATATGCCTGAGGGATTATTAAGACGGCTGGAAAGAGCAATTTCAAATGGCTCAACAAACTTTGAAATATTTTTGAGGCCAAAAAACCTTGGAAAATTGCGAATTGGAATCTCTTTGGACCATAACACCACTAATGTGAGAATAGTTACTGAAAATCACACAGCAGCTTTATTGCTTAATGAGTCACATGCTAAACTTTCACAAATGATGGAGTCAGCTGGTTTAAAACTTGCTGAATTTAGCTCTGGATTTTCGCAAGAGAATTCAGGCGAAAAAAATAAAGAAAAAAAAAGCCAACCTAATCAAAATGACCCAAAGAAGATTGTAGACCAAAATTCAGCAGCCAATTCAAATATTCAAAAGTTATTAATCAATAGTGACAAGACTCTACTTAATGTAGTAGCCTGAATCTAAGCGAGGTAAAAATGGCAGAAGAGAATACAGAAGAAAAGAAAAAAGGCGGATTGTTAAAGATAATAGTATTTGTCTTTGGTGGTCTAGGCCTTATCGGAGCTGGTCTTGGCATAGGCTTTTTACTTTTTGGGGGTGGGCCAGCTGACCCATCTGAAGAAATAGAAGAAATTATTGAGCGAAAGCTAAAAGAAGAGCAGCTAGCCGCAGAGGAAGAGGCCGCAGAAGCTTCTGGGCCCATTATGAAAGAATCTCCTGAAATAAAAGAATATATCACGACCTATTACGAATTCGCTGGAACTTTTACTACTAACCTGAGGGCATCCAGAAAATTTTTACAAGTTGGAATAGGTGTATCAACACAATATGATGATACAGTAATGCAAAATGTTGAAATGCATCAACTTGCATTAAGATCTGAGATACTTGGGGTTATTAGTGAATTCTCGGAAGAAGAGATTGAAGGCAAAGAGGGTAGAGATAAACTTGCCAAAGCCTTAGCAGACGCATTAAATACCATGCTCGAAGATATAGAGCAGTTTGGTGGTATAGAAAAAGTTCATTTCACTTCATTCATGTTACAATAAGCGAGGTAAGAGCTTGGTTTCTTCGAGAAAACTCACTAGTGAAGAAGTGGATGCACTCATAGATGGTCTGCAGTCCGATAGTTCTGCTAAAAAACCAATTGGAGACGTGTCGACGCAAGAAGATGTAAGACCTTATGCTTTCGGATCAGACGATCAGGCATTACTGGGTGATTTTTATGCACTTAGGATGATAAATGAACGGTTTGCACGCCATGCTAGATCTGTATTTTTACCAATGTTAAGGATCCAACCTCGAATTTCATCTTTCCCCCCAGAAGTCAAAACCTTCGATGAATACACTTCAGGAATTGAAACATTTATGAGTTTGACAACCAACAGAATTGAAGAATTAAGAGGAAATATGTTAATGGTTGTTGATCCTAATTTTATTTCAGTCTTAACTAACTCTTATTATGGGGGGGAAATAGGTGCTACTCCTGGCAAGCGTACTGAATTTACTGCCACTGAAGAGAATTTGATTGAATTAGTTACTAATGGCTTGAATGACGTTTTAGAATTGTCTTGGAGAGACCTCATGCCAGTTACACTAATTTGTCAAAGTCGTGAAGTTAACCCTCAATTCGCATCATTTGTTGATAGTGCTGACCTTGTAATTATATGCTCTTTTGTAGTTCAGCTGCCTGGTATTGATGCAGCAACTTTTGATATAATCTACCCACTACAAACTTTGAAGCCAGTAGCATCTCAGTTGCGTTCAAGAGTTCAATCAGAAGTTGTTGATGATGATATTTCTTGGAGAGAAAGGCTAGAGAGAGCCATACTCCAAGTACCTTTGCATGTAACAGCGAGATTAAGTGAACCCACTGTATCTATGAACAACCTCTTAAGACTAAGTAAGGGAGATGTATACCCTATACCAATCGGTGACGGAGTAGAAATCAGAGTTGAGGATAAAGCAATGTTTTTGGGTGAGATTGGAGAAGTTGGAGGCCAATCAGCAATTAATCTGAATAAAAGAATAACTAATCTTTAGATTTGAAAAGAGGTAAAAAATGGCGGATGAAGAAACAGTAACCGAAGAAACTGCACAAAGTAAGCCTGAAAAAAGTGGTCAAGAAACTAAGACAGAAAGAGCAGGTGTAGAGAATCTACGTGTTTTGGAAAATATTGATGTAGGTCTGACTGTTGAGGTAGGAAGTACTGAAATCAAAATACGAGATCTTTTGCGCTTAAGTGAAGGTTCTGTGATAGAGTTGGACAGGCTTGCTGGAGACCCTTTAGATATTTTAGTGAATGGCACCATGATTGCAAAGGGAGAAGTTGTGATGGTGGGAGAACGGTTTGGGATTAGGTTTTCAGAGATTGTTGACCCCGCTAAAAGGGTTGAAAGTTTATAACTGTCAAAGTTCTGACATAGACAGTTATGTTATCTCTTAAAAAAGCAATGAAAACAGTATCTTATAAAATAAATTGATAAAATATCTGACTGGCACGATCTTTGCCTTACATTTACTAAAATATGTTAGGTAAATTATGAACGACGTGTCCTTTTCATACTATCAAATAATGATTGTATCGTTATTTTTACTGGCTCTGGTCTTAGCTCACTTTTATGTCAAAAAAAATAAAGGAATGCTAAGTACAAAACTTGGCACCTCAAAATATATGCAGGTAATAGAAGAGATAAGTATTAGCCAAAGTGAAAGAATACGCTTAATTAGAATAGGATCTGAACTAATCTTTCTTGCATCTTCTAAAGGTAGCTCTCCAGTAATTCAGGTATTAAGTGGCATTTCCTACAAGAGGTCGTCACCAGGAAATGTAAAAGGCCTTAAGACTGGCAGCGCCACGGAAAAAGAAATTCCAAAAAAGGGATTTATAACAAAAAATCCATCTCAAAAGGCCGCTACCAACAGTTACGGAAATGCATTGAAGACTGCTATTCAACAAGCACGAAAAATGAATCCTCATGTGAGCTTTTAGATGATTAAATTTTTAAATTCAAAAAATCTACAAAAGTTAGCTGTCGTTTCAGGAGCAGTATTATGCTTTATACATCCAGTTAACTCTGCAGAGTTACAGTCGGGAACTGGATTTCCTGCGTTAAATGTCTTTAATGATGGAAATGGAGTAGAAACTTATTCACTTTCCCTTCAGATATTAGCTCTAATGACTTTTTTAACTGTTTTACCCTCTTTAGTACTTGGTATGACCTCATTTACAAGGGTCATAATTGTTTTATCAATTCTTAGACAAGCCATGGGCACACAGCAAACACCTCCAAACCAAGTTTTAATTGCAATAGCCTTATTTCTGACCTTCTTTATTATGACCCCAACCTTTAATGAATTAAATAAGGTAGCTATTTCACCCTACCTTGATGGCCAAATTTCTGCAGAAACAGCGCTAGAGACTGGCAGCGACACAATGAAAAACTTCTTAGTTAAAAATACTCGAAAAAATGACCTAGTAATGTTCGCAGATATGGCAGGAGACGAGAAATATAACGATCCTGAAGAAGTGCCATTATCAGTACTATTGCCAGCATTCATAACATCAGAATTAAAAACTGCTTTCCAAATTGGCTTTTTACTATTTCTTCCATTCTTGGTGATCGACATGGTTATCGCATCTATTTTGATGTCATTGGGAATGATGATGTTAAGTCCGATGCTGGTAGCATTACCATTCAAGCTTCTGCTATTTGTTCTGGTCGATGGTTGGGCAATGACAGTTGGTTCCCTTGCAGCAACATACGCACAAAATTGAAGGTAACATAAATGGATTTTGATGCAAATATAAGTTTTTTAACATACGCATTCTGGCAAATACTATTGATAGCAGGTCCAATTTTATTAGTTGCTTTAATAGTTGGTTTGGCGATTGGAATTATCCAAGCTGCTACATCAATTAATGAAATGACACTCAGTTTTGTGCCAAAGGTGGTAATTGTTTATATCGCACTTGGTTTATTGGCTAGTTACGTAATGGTGCGTCTGTCAGACTATTTCTTGTTCGTCTTTGACCAAATTAGAATGATTGGGTGATGCCTCTAGATTACCTTGGGAATATTTCGAGTAATCAGGTATCCCAAATACCGGGTATTGATCTTATTAGATTGACTGAAATAACCTCATCTTATTTTCTGAGTAGCATAAGAGTGGGGGCTTTCCTTTTATCTAGCCCATTATTTGGTGCGAGATATATCCTATTACCAGTAAGAATTTTAATTACAATGACATTAGCTGTCTTAATCTTCAGTAAGATGCCAGAAAGTTCAAGTATAAGCATTAGTTCTATTAACTTACCAAATCTTCTTGTCATAATACTAAAGGAAATAACTATTGGACTAGCTGGAGGACTAATCCTCACAATTTGGTTTTCGGCAGCTTCTCTTGCAGGTGAAAAAATCGCTACATCGTGTGGTTTAGGCTATGCAATGCAAGTCGATCCTAGCTCCGGAACATCTTCGCCAGTTATAAGCCAAATCTTGAGTTTATTTCTAATAGTTATATTCATTTCTGTAAATGGGCACCTCATAGTATTGAGAATAATGATGGATAGCTATGAAATTATTCCATTGGGGTCTAATTTAAATTTCCAAGCAATGATAGTGGCTGGGATTAGTGCTGCGGGTTCAATGTTTTTGGCCGCAACGATAATTATGCTTCCTATTGCAGGATTAACACTAATGATAAATATTGCTATAGGAGTTGTCACTCGGTCGGCCCCTACCCTAAATCTTTTTTCGTTTGGCTTTCCAATAACGATGATAGGTGCATTTATAATCTTATACTTCTCAACAAACTCATTGGCTTTTTCGTTTAATGATCTCGTTAATGAGTCGATAGAAGCATTTCAGACTTATTTAGAGGATATTACAAATGGCTGAAGAAAATGGAGATGGCCAAGAAAAGACAGAAGAACCATCCCAGAAAAAGTTAGAGAAAGCCTTAGAGGATGGAAAAGTCTTAAATTCAAAAGAAATGCCAGTTTTTACCACGCTGGCAGCTGGATTGGGCATTTATTGGGCCCTTTCTTTAGTCACAAAAAGCTCACTTTTCGAATGGGGCTCATTTTTCATAATTGATCATCAATCTAATCTAGAAGATGCCTTTAAGATTCATTCATCTTTAGCTTTTTGGTTTGTCCTCAAAATTGTTGCAGTAATAGGAATACCTTTAGTATTAGTTGTTATTGGAACACAGTTAGCAGTGGGCGGAATTAATTTTGCACCAAAGGCTTTGTACAAACCAGAAAAAATGAATCCTATCGAAGGTTTTAAACGCATGTTCTCACAAAAAGCGCTTGTGGAGTTGGGAAAAGCAATACTAAAGGTGCTTTCTCTTTTTTCAATTTCGGCTCTCATAATATACATTTACATGCCAGAACTTGTAAACTCATCAAATACTACTTTGGGGAGCATCATGGCCAGGGTAAACGAGGCGATACCTACGCTGATTGGTGCTTTATTGATAGCATTAGCCATAGTAGCTGCAATAGATTATTTTTGGGAACGTCATACACATATTTCTTCTTTAAAAATGAGCCGCCAGGAGCTAAAAGATGAGCACAAACAAACGGAAGGATCACCAGAGGTAAGGGCTAAAATAAGAAGGATGCAGATGGAGACTTCCCAAAATGCTGCAAAACAAAGAGAAGCACTTGAAGATGTATCAAATGCCACCGCGATCATAACTAACCCAACCCACTTTGCTATAGCACTAAGATATGTTGTTGGTGAGGTAGGAGCTCCCAAAGTTTTGGCAATGGGGAGAGGAAAGGTTGCAGAAGAAATTATTTCTAGGGGTGAGAAAGCTAATGTTACAGTATTTAGAAGCCCACTATTAGCGAGAGCATTGTACTTCACTTCAGAAATTGGTGAAGAAATTTCAGATAGGCTATACAATGCTGTTGCAGTGGCATTGGCCTATATTTATCGCATTGACAATGGGGAATTCATAGAGGAGCCGGACATTGATATTCCAGCTGAACTACAATTAAATGAACATGGACAGCCGTTATAAGGAGTAAAAATGAAACGTATTAAACATTCAACTCTTAGTGACTACATCACAACCCTTTGTTTTTTTGGCTTAACTATTTTGTCATATGTAAAAGCAAATGAAGCAAGCTCAGAAGAAAATATGAAAAAAGCAATTATATTATTTGTGCTCTCAGCAATATTTTTTTCATCCGCTCTACGTTTTACTATTGCAAGGATATTTTACAATATTCACGAACTAATGATCAAGCGAAGTGATGAAACAAAAACGACCCGAAAATAATCTATGCTTTAATTGCAAGCATTTATATATTACTCATGATCGCTTTAGAAGGTGGGGGTGTAGAAATTTTGGGTTCAAATCGAAAATGATACCAGCTCTGGAAGTTTTTGCATCAACTGGCATGAAATGTGCTTATAAAGTTGGAAAAAATATAAATTACAGGGTTGATAAGTAGAATTCCTGTCAGGAGAAAGAAATGAGTTCAGAGTTAAGCATGATAGAAGAAAGCATCAAAATTGCGTTAGACGCAGCAGATGCAGCTACAGATGTTACCTCAGAATATAACAAGGTTAATAGAATTCACCAAAAATTGGAGGCTAAAGTAAAAATGATCCACCGCTATACAACTATTATTTTTGTAAGTTCTATTGTTGCTGGTTTAGGAGCTATTGGATTCTCGTCAATCATGTATTTCAATACCATTTCTGATCTTAACGTAATGACAGCAACAAATAGAGAAGCTTTAGTTATTTTCGCCGAAAAAGTAGAAATATTAGACGAGGCTATGACTGAATTAGAAGAGGCTACTCTCGAGCAGTCTAAATTGCGTACACAAAATGAGGCCTTAATGGAAGAGGTATCAACATTGAGGCAAAATTTAGCTAATTCTGTTAACGCTATTGCTGAAACTGTAAGCGTTGGCAATGAAAATATTTCTAACGACCTTACAACTTTCAGTGAAAAAATGTCTGAGTCTTTAACAAGCAATATTTTGGATGAGCTTAATCAGCAACTTATCAGGATTGAGGAACTCCTTTCAGTAGCACAATCTGAATATAATGTCTCACTACAAGATGTTACAACCGCGATTCCCGATGGAAGCGCCTTAGAAGAACTCAGGAACTCCCAATTGCAGCTGGTAAATCAAATAGAAATGCTACAATCAAAAAGTGAGCAAATGATTTCACAGATAAAAGAAAAAGACACTCAAATCAAATACCCTTGATCATTTTCAACTATAAATAAAAAAATAAACGTAATCATGGCCGAAATAGATCCAGGACAGCAACAGGAAACGAATGAGGAAGTCCTACCTCGAGAGACCGAGACTGGTCAATCTCAGGAGATGTACAATTTTATAAGATTGAAAGAGCATGGAAAATCTTCAAGATCTCGAGCGCTTAGATTAAGACCAAATGATGTGATAGTAGCAATTGACGGTATTGAGTTTAACGGAGATATACAGGAGTTTGTTGATCGTCTTGCAACAGAGGACGCCGAAGATTGGCTTCTGACAATTTATAGGGATAAGGCATTTTTTGAAATAATTGTACGAGGTCCTATCGGAGGTACCTTGGAGTTTAGCAGCGTTGAAGAGACAGAGATGATTAGAAATGAGTGGAAAAACCATACAATATATGATCGATCTTCGTATCGTATATATGAAGTTTTACGCGACATTCACAGAAAATGTGATGTAATTGATACATCCTACTCTTTTATAGCGGTGTTATTACCACCTTTGTGGTTATTACAAAATAGAATGTGGGAACCGCTTATAGCAATTTTATCTGTATATCTAATCACATTTAATGTCAGCTTAACTCTGTTTATATTAGCAATTCTACTGATTGGAGTATATTTCAGAAAAGGACAAGTCACCCTTAGACGAAGCTATGGCTTATTCCAGGATAAGCAGGTATGGGCTATTCTGGCAGCTACAAATGAGCAAAGAGTACAAGAAATCTGTCGATCATTTGATCCTAAATGTAAATTTGATCATTCGCTCGTTGGTCCGTCTGCAGACGAAATCATCAAGAAAGGTCAGCCAAAGAGAAAAAGTGGCTTAGTATCATCCTACTAAACATACTTAAAGGCCTGTTAATGAGACCTTATATCTAATAGTTTATCTGCGATGGTTAGAATATGGTGGAGGTAAATTCGTAAGATTAACCGTTCATTTAAATACTCTTTTCTTAAATAGCTAAAAATCTTAATGAAAGGCTCAACAAAAGGGGAGCCCAATTAATATACTAATGGAAGAAATCTTTTTTGTTTTTTTGACTATATAGATGGGATTTAGAATTGAATTACCTCAGATTATCTCCACCATTGAAACGTAATTTATTATATACTTTCCGATATATTTTTAGATAAAATCACAATCAAATTTTTTACAGGTTAAAAGCAAACGATTATTTAACATGAAACGGTTAAGAACAGAGAAGTGATTTCAATCTGAAAATTCCATAATTTTTTGAAACTATCGCAGGATGCGGTGTGATTTCCGAATTTGCTAATAAAAAAACTATTAATCAGAACAAAGTGAAGCTGTTTCAGTACATTTAATTCTCAAGTATAACTTTAAGGTAGGCTGCTACAACCTCTATATAAACAACTATATATAGTCCTTCACGGGGAGAACGTAGAAAAAAACTGGCGTCTTATCTAATATTGGATTTCTATCTCAATACGACGGTTTTTAGCTCTTCCAGCAGCAGTATCATTTGATTCAATAGGTTTAGCCTCGCCATGGCTGACTGCTTTCATTTTATCTGAATTTGCTCCACCAGATTGTTCCATGGCTTGAACCACACTGGAAGCACGGGCAGCAGCTAAATCCCAATTATCACGAAAAGATGATCCAAACATTAAAGGAACGTTATCAGTATGGCCCGATACTACAATACTACCAGCGTCTCCACCACTAGCAGTGGCGATCTTAGACATAATTTGTCTGGCTTCTGGTGTCAATTCTGCCGAACCGGAAGCAAAAGCTCCTCCAGAACCAACAGTAACAAACACTTTTCCATCTTTTCTTTCCACTTCAACTAACCCTTGAGCTATTTCTTGCTTTAGAGCAATTTGAAGGTTATCTTCCGCAATTTCAGCTTTCTTAGAAGAGTCACCACCTGGACCCTCTCCGTTTTGCAACTCGTCTTTTGACCCACCTAACTTTTCAAGTTCTTTTTCTGCGGCAGCTGCCAACTTTTCTAACTTTTGCTCCAGACCTCCAAATAAGACCTCCGTATCAGCCTTTCCAGTTGCCTGCTTGGCCTGTTCTAAAGCGTCCAAAGTTTCTTTCAATAAGTTGGGTAATTCCCGAGCATCTGCTTGGACAGCACTAAAATTGACAACCACATTGTCACCAAGCGTCTCAACTTCAATATCGCCTCGCGCTATAGCTTCATTAAGGGCCTTAACAAGATCATCTGCGCCTTCACTCTCACCTTCACCATCACCATCTTTATTCTTTACTTCTATCTCGGGTTGTTCAAGAGTAGTAGTTTCCTGAGTCATTTCTTTGGTTACCGAAGGACTGGGTGAGGGACTGAAGTTTAAAGTTAATACTGTTGTCCCTTTAGGCTGTTCAACTACAGGTACTAGACGTTGTACACCAAAAGCATTTTTCAAAGATCCAGAGATTTGCTTAAACTTAGGAACATTAAATTCCGCAAAGGATAAAATCAGCACAAAAAACGCCATAAGAAGTGTTGCCATATCGGCAAATGTTGCCATCCATGCTGGCGCACCAACTGGAGGGCATTTTGGACACTCCTCCTCCTCTTCCTCTATTTCTGCTTCTGCTTCTTCTGCCATATTAAACCAATCCAGTTGTATTTAACACATTATGCCGCTTCTAATTTTGCTTGCTCTTTAGGAGCTAAATTAGCTACCATTTGATCTTGAATATTTCTTGGCGATTCCCCTCTTGAAATATTACGCAATCCCGTAACAACCATTTCTCTGTAGGTCACTTCATAGGTAGTAAACCCCTCTAATTTTATTAACATTGGCATAAAAAGTATGTTTGCAATAAAAGCTCCGTACAATGTCGTTAACAAGGCAACTGCCATAGCAGGGCCAATTGCCTTTGGATCTGCCATGTTTGCAAGCATTGCCACCAAGCCGATCAAGGTTCCAATCATTCCAAAGGCTGGACCGATATCAATCCATGCTTTTACAACATTCTGATTGATTAGATGCCTCGCTTTCATTGCTTTAATTTCTTGATTAAGTTGAGTGGTCAACTTGGCTTCATCAGCACCGTCAACTAACATTTGCAATCCTTTTTCAAAAAACTTATCTGGAACCTCTTGACCTTCTAATGCCATCATCCCGTCTTTTCTAGCAATACCAGCTAATTCGATCATCCTCTCAACCAGCGCTTCTTGCTTTTTTATTGGTGGTAAAAAGGCTTTTGCCATAACACCGAAACTACCTAAAAAAGTCGGTAAGGGTGTTGTATACATAACAGCAAATAGCGTGCCTCCAAACACAATTAGAACTGAGGTTGGATCCACATATGCCATCGGGTCTCCGCCCATTATCATTGCAAATAAAATCATTGCTAGGCAACCGAGTATACCAAGTAGAGATGCTAGATCCATTTTTTACTCCAAAGTTTAGTTTTTATAAAACGATGCAAAAAGAATACCAAAATAGCCACATTGCACAAAATATATACCACATTTGTGACTAGCGATATCTAATTTTTTATGATACCCTAAGATACTCTTATTCTTTTTTTTTTCAAGACCACATAATATTTAATGTTCCTTTTTTACAATAATCTGAAAAAATTTCTACTGATATTAATGGGTTGCTTATTATCACAGATGCTCTATCCAGCTTTAGGATATTCAGAACAATTTTTTCAGAAAAATCACTTAATAATAGACTTGTCTAATGGTACTGAATGGATGCGATGTAGTGTTGGCCAAAGATGGAATGGAAAAGAATGTATTGGGGAAGCGGTACCATTAAATCACGATGATATTCCGATAGTTTTAAACATTGCGGTCGAGCAATTAGGACCAGGCTGGCGTCTGCCTACCAAGGATGAGCTTTTGTCTTTAGTGTGTACACAGTGTGGTATACCGACAATTAATCAAAAAATTTTTCCTAACACCGGAGCAGTCCCTTACTGGACTGGTGACACAAATCCGTTCGCTCCAAACAAATACTTTAAACATTTTTTTACGGTAAACTTTTATACTGGTCGACCGTATGGTCGTTTTGCTGCTTATCAAGACCATCTGGTTCGTTTAGTTAGGGACAGGTAAATTACGAATTTTTTTTCGAAAGATAATGCTCGATTATTTTCCAGCAGAATAGAAGTAGCCCTCCTGTTAAAATTACCTTCGCAGCAAAATCTGGAGTAATAAATTTAAAATGGCTGACATCTTCACCGAGAAAAAACCCTAAGATCATCAACATTAGCACGCATAAAATAAACGACCGTATGACTTTGCACTTTACGCAAACGGGTTTGCTCTGCCTTTTATTATATCTATTATACATACTACGACCTACATCTCACCAATCCTGCAATTCATGTCATAGTAAATAAAAAAAACGATTTTTCTAGTAAAATTTTTTGACACAGAAATGTATAGTAATTTAAGTTAAAATTTTTAAGGCAATATTTTCAATTAGTTAGTAGAAATTTTTTTGACAAAACAGGTAGTCAAATAGATTTTTTGCCAATGCACAGTTTTTCTGTATTTATCATTTTAAAGGAGAAAAATAATGCAGCTATCTACATCAGTTAACCTTAAGCAAAAACAGTCGTTGGTGATGACACCACAACTACAACAGGCTATTAAATTGCTCCAAATGACAAACTTGGATTTATCACAATACCTTTCAGACCAATCCTTTGAGAATCCATTCATAGAGGTGGAAGAGGATACTAAATCCGAATCTCACAAAGATGTTCAGCCAGATAAAGGAAAAGAAGACACTAATGAAGACTTAGATACGAACAGTCCTGAGAAAGCTCTTAGCGATGACCCGACCGCAAATGAGGACTTTGATAATAGATTTGATAATAGTCAAATTGATTTTGGGTCCTCATATGTGACTAGTGGGGACAGTGACTGGGACGTAATTGCTAACTCTGTTGCTGACAATAAAATTTGCCTTTCTGAACATGTTGCTAAACAAATTGATTTAGAATTTACTGAACAGAAAGATAGATTGATTGCTATGGCATTCGCTGAAAGTTTAGAAGGAAGTGGATGGATAAGCAAATCAGTTGAAGATATAGCCAAATTAACTGGATCAAAACTAGAAGAAACTGAGAAGGTTATGTTTAAGCTACAACAATTTGAACCAACAGGAATTTTTGCTCGTTCCCTTTCAGAATGTCTTGCTATTCAATGTAAAGAAGCCGAAGTTTACTCAGAAGAAATGCAAATCTTACTAGAAAACCTATTACTTCTTAGCAAAGGTGAATTAAAAGCCTTAGCTAAAAGGTGTAAATGTTCCCTAGAACGAATCTCTGAACTTTTGAAAATAATTAGAAGTATGAATCCCAAGCCGGGTGAAATCTTTGAGAACACTTCACAACCGATATCAGCCCCTGATTTGATCGTAAGAAAAGGTTCCAACGGTTGGATAGTAGACCTCAATCGGTCTACACTACCCTCAATTAATATAAATGAAAATTATGCTTCGAAAGTAAGTTCAAGAAGAAATGATAACGTTGCACAAGATTACGCATCCCAAGCGATTGCATCAGCAAGATGGTTAAAAAGAGCACTCGAACAGCGAAATTCGACTACTTTGATTATAAGTGCGGAAATTATAAAAAAGCAGCAGAAATTCTTGGAGGAAGGGTTAGACCAACTTAAGCCACTGTCACTAAAGGATATTGCCGAAGCAGTTGGCATGCACGAAAGTACCGTTAGCAGAGTTACTACTGGCCTTTTAATTAATACGCCCAGAGGTAGTTTGCCACTAAAATCCCTATTTTCAGTAACTATTGATAAAACCGAAGGAACAGACGGCGCTTCGGCTGCAGCCGTACGAAATATGATAAGAAAAATTCTTGATAGAGAGCAACCAGGAAAACCATTTTCAGATGAAAATATTGCAAAACAAATAAGTGCTAATGGAATAAAACTAGCTAGAAGAACTGTAGCAAAATATAGAGAAATGTTGAATATACCATCATCATCTGAACGAAGAAGGTTAGCAAAAATTTCCCTTCTCTAGAGATTTATCTTTTAATCCAACACTGTAAATTTAGAGATAAATTTTTTAGATTCCAAGTATTGTTTACAAGTCTCTTCGAACGCGCCTAGATATACATCTAGAGGCCTGGTTTCAGAGCTTTCAATTTCATTTTTATCATTGAAATGAACTATTTGAACACCCATTTTCTCTTCAAATGGCTCAATGTAGGTTTTATTTAAAGGATTTGCTGAATTTTGTGCTAGATGCATTTTAAGTTACTCCTGATTTAAGAGTATAAGTGCATTTCTTATGCCAATAAGAAGGTTTACTACTAAAGTTTTTTCTACCGACACTGAGTCAGGCTGCCCCAAGCAATTGATTTATTACTTCCTTTGGTCCAGACGAAAGCTGCTCCACACGGCTAAATAAAATACTTTTAGAAAAAACTCGGATATGAGAAAAGGTTCTGGCTTCTGCCATAAATTTCCAATTCTCTGACATTAAAACTTCTGGAATACCTAACAATTCATCTTTGCAGTATTCTCTAATAATCTTCGCTGTAAATGGCTCAAGAATAATCAATTTACCTGTCATCACCAAATAAAAAGATTCGGCAGAAATCCCTTTTTTAAAAAGGACCTCACCAGGCATTAATGAAACTACAGAATTATTTATCCTAGAATTACAAAAATCTTTAGTCATTTTATTGATCTGCGATGAAGAGACTCAGATGCTAATAGTTTAGATA
>MDTG01176411.1_pt1 | contig 15040 bp, 23 predicted proteins | sample 811421 | NCBI WGS metagenome assembly MDTG01 (sample SAMN05326645, study PRJNA326480) | marine metagenome | isolation source: seawater | place: Pacific Ocean: South East | collected 2011
ACCTGAAAAACATCGCAGCGTGACAGCAAAAAGGGACCCATTTAATTATATTTAGCAAAAAATGTATAATTTTAAATATATTTTAAGGCGCCTAATAATTTTGATAAAAAATATTTAAGGCCCTATAAATTGCCGTTAATTGTTTATATTTAAGGCCGTTATTTTTGCCGCTATTGTTAACATTTAAGGCCGCTAATTATGCGCCTATTGTTAACAATTAAGGCGGCTAATTTTGCCCTAATATATAAAGAAATAAATTATATCTAAAATTACATAAAAAATCTATAATTTAAGGCGCTACAAGGCCGTTAAAATATGTTTTATATACTAACATACCTAAACGCCTAAACGGCCGCGTGTGGGCCGTTTAACGGCGGTATTAGATAACATTTATATATTATTATTATGTATATATTATTATTATAATTAGACATTAAAAAAGGCGGCTAATTAGGCCGCCTTAATTATTTAAAAATAGATTAATAAATTAATTCTATATGGCCGCCGCCTATAGTTTGCGGCCCTAACTTATCAGCTATAAAAAAGGCGCTTAATATATCACCGCCGGCTGACTTCTTAGCTTTAAGTATTATGCCGGTATTTTTTTGCGGATTAGCCGGCCTATAGTCGAATAAATCACCGTTATAACATTTAATAGATACGCGGCGGCCGGTATCATCCGAAATAATAACGCGGCGCGGTATATAGCCGGCCTTATTTAATGCTATTGGTACGGCCAAACGATAACCGGATTTTACGGCGGTTATAGCATCCGCCGCACCGGTCGGCCGGTCGGCTACTAGTGAAGCCGTAACATCTATATTTAAGGCCGTAAGGCGTTTTAAATAGCTAATAGGCGCTTTAGAATATTCGTAAAAAATTATTGAATCATTTTTAAAAATTTCTGATATTGTGCGCGGTTTATTTGAATAATCAATATTAAGGCCGTAATAGCTATTAATATTATTTATTTCATTAACTGATAATAAAACTTTTTTAAAATGCAAATTATTTTCGTCCGTACCTTTTAATCTGCAACTTAACGGGCCGGCGGTTTTTTTTGCATGGTGGGCAATACTATATATTAAGCCGCGCACGTATTCGGCCGGCCTATCAATAGCCGCCAAGGTACGGCGGCCGCGTGCATATTGCACCGCCTTAAAAATGTTTGAACGGCCGCTAAAAACTAAGCAACTTTTACGGCATCCGGCGGAACTAAATTTACATCCGTTATAAGTTTTTAATTTATCAGTTAAATTAAATTTTTTTGATAGTTCGGCCAATTGTTCGATGTATTGGCGGTTTATAGTTTCGGCCGCGTTATCTTTATTAATTACGGCGCTTATTTGTTTATCCGGTAAATGATGCAAAATTACGGCCGGCAAAATTTCTTTATTAGAATAATTTAAATTTTTTGCAATTTTCGCGTTTGATGCCGCGCCTGTCATTAATCCGCTAATACTTAGCGAATAGTCATTAAAAAGCTTTTTAACGTCACTAGGTACGTTTAAACGCCTATAGGTTGTTTGAGTATTCATAGTATAAAAAAGGCGCTTTAAGCGCCTTGATAAGGTGTATTAAAAAAATTAAGCTAATAGCTTATAAGGTTTATTCCATTGACCTATGTTTATGTCCATGAAATAAGCAGTATGATGATAATCCGTCATTAAGTCGGATTTATCAAACCATAAAGCGCCGCGCATAGCTTTTTTAAGTTCGGTATAAAAATTAAAAATATCCGGATTAATATCCTTGTATTTTTCATTAGTCGCGCCGTAAGCATTCCCCTGATAATATCCGGATGACCTGAAGTCACCGATAGCGGCGGCCGCGCCTATTAAGTCAAGGCGGCCGGCGCTGACATTAGCGCATAAAGTCATATGATTTTTAATTGAGATACTACCTTTAAGGCCGTATTTTTTGAAAACGGCCTTTATTGCCGGCGCTAATGTTTTTTTATCGTCTTGAGATATATAAGCCATTATTAAAACTCCTTTTTAATAGTTGCGGCCATTTGTAGCCACTCGGCCGCGCTTAATGAGCCGACCGCGTCAACGTGGGATAATTCCAATAAATCGGACGCCTTATGATGTATAAGGTTTAAAAGCGCTATTTTAGAGCGGGTTTTTAATGCTGGTTTTTTGATAGCGTAAGAATAAGCCATGTAAAAAAATAAAGTATAAAGTATACAATTAAAATATTAATACGGCCTTTTTTATATGTCGCGGCCTTATGTGTAGGTTTGATAATTGGCACAGTATAAAAAAATAGGCAAAAAAAAAGCGCTTTAAGCGCTTTATTAAATTTTTTAATCGGTTATTATTTTTAAAAAATAACCAGTAATAAAAATTTGTAGAGTTAAAATTAAAATAAACATAATTAAGAATTTTTATAAGTATTTGTTATTAAGGTTTAAATTGCCAATTTTCTCTATAGATGGATAAATTCTAATAGGATAATTAAAATCTAAATTATTAGAGTAATTAGAAATCCCCTTATCAACGTAAACACTTAACAAGTCATTATAAAAAGATAATGCACATTTTCTATTATCTTTTAACACTTTGATTAATTGTTTTTTATCAACCTTTGTTAAATCAACTTCAATTTTATAAGTAATAATTACCTTATCGTTATAGTTGAAAGTACCGTTATAATGATAAATATTATTTGATTCATAACGGTTAACGGTTTCGTTGGTTTCGTTAGGAACGCCGGCAATTTTAATTGTATTTGAAGTAGTCATAATGTATAAGGTTTAACTATTAACAATATAAGGCCGCGCTTTTTATATGTCGCGGCCTAATGTGACAGTTTAAAAATTGACATACATTTTTTTTATACTTTTAAACCCTTCAGAGAGTAGCGGCGGCGCGGTTCTTAACTCTTTATACATAGCGGCCAATACTTCAAACGGTACGCGGCGCGGTCGGTTCTTATTACGGTCATAAACAATATTAAAAGGATAATTAAAATAATAAGCGCTAAATTCTGAATACTTAGAAAAATTTTTTATTATTTTTGCTCTATATTCTTTTTTATAATTAGTTGAATCTAGAATAATATTTTTTTTATTGCTTATAGCGTTTTTAATATCCTTATATAATATTGCTTCAATTTCGGTCCATACGCCTTGAATTGATTCTTTACCATATAAGGCGGCGCGGATTCTATCCGTAGAAATTACGGCCGCGTTATGTTCGGCGGCCAATTTTTCGGCGGCGGTACTTTTACCGCTAGCGGGTACGCCTATAAGCATAATAATTTTATTCATTATCAAAACTCATTATAAATTGATTTAATTTTCTATAAACTTTTAAAATGTCGCTATCGGTTATTTTATGATCGGCTATTATTTCGCCGATTAAATGCGCGGCTAATTCTATTAATTTTTCATCCTTAGTATTATTTTTCATAAAAAATAATAAAGTTAAATTAATAAGCGCGTCTTTTTTTGCTTTTTTATTTTTCATTTTTTAAGCCTCACTTTTAAAAACTTGATAAGGCGCGCCGCCTTTTATTTCGTCATATTCGCGAATACTTAACGCGGTTAAATTTGTATGTTGTTCAAATTTTGCGAGCGCGGCGGCATTAATGCCGAAAATATCCCAATAAACGCGAGTAAACTTTTTAAACTCTTTAAAACATTTAACCGCTATAAAATTAATTCCTTTATTAGTGTTAACTTCAAATTTTACTATAAAATTTTTATCAGTTTTTAAACCGTATTCTTTTTTATAATTGTTTAGAACTTCTTTAAGTTCATAATATGAGGCGTAACAATAGCCAACTTTTTTTAATTCCATAATAAAAAATAAATAGATTTATACATTTTTATTAATGACATATTTTCGCCGATATAACCGCGCATAATATGACACTTTTTTAATTGGCCGCGTAGACAATAACATTAATAAAAAAGCTAATTTTGAAACGGCGCATTTTTGCGGCCGGTTAAAAAATATTTTTAATTTTAGAAATTATCAAAAAATTATTTTTTATTTTTTTGATGCAAAAAAAATTTTTGAAAACCATTTTTTGCTTATTGAGAATTATTCTCATTAAGCATTTAAAGGATATCTAAATTTTTTAAAATTAAATTTTTTAATCATATTAACGAATTTGTGTGTGAAATTGCCCAAAACCCTTGGTATGACTACGTTTTTGCTACTTTTTGTGTGAAAAATTGAATTTTTGAAAAGCCAAAAAACCTTGTGATACCAAGGGCTTATAACCAAAAGCTTGCAAGAACTACAGTTTTTTTGACCCTAATACAAAAATCTTGTGTAAAATCTTCCGCTATATACCAATACCTTGCAAGAACTACACCCCTTAAACCGATATACCGCAAGAACTTTGTGTGATATATACCGAATGCTTGCAAGAACTTCAGCGTTTTGGATATGGTTTTATAAATTCTTGAATTTTACTTTTATAATATTTTTTTTCTGTTTTATTTCCTAAAAAATAAAAATATCTCTTTTTAGATGTTTGCGGTACAAATTTTGCATCAGGAAAATATTTTAAAATTTCTTCTTTTTTTTGACTTCCTATTTTTTGACGCATTGATCTAGCGTTATATAATTTACCCTTAATTTCTACGCCAAACCTATCATTGTCGCGGCTGTTAACTTTAGGGTTATTTTCACGCATAGAGCCAATATAGTGAAAGTTACACGCCTGATAAATTGTACCTATTTCACCGGCGTGTTCATCTACTGTGGCTGTTACCACCTTATATTCTTCCGGAAGCATCTTCATGGAGCTAGTAATAAGCTTAGAAGCACTATGAGGATGCGACCAATGTACGCAAGCGCCACGAGATAATAGTATTATTTTTCCGGTGTAATCATATTTATCCCAATGACCTAAATTTTCGATATATTCGGTGCTATAAACAACAGCACCTCCAAGATTGCCGTCAAAATAAATACCAAAACAATACTTGACCATAGCTGGCATACATTGAAGCCATTCATATCGTTTTATAAGATTTGATGCGGTTCTAAAATCAATAGGTTTTACTATTGCTTTTTTGATATCAACATCGATATCTTTCCACCATTCGCCAAATAGATTCCATGCATCCTCTTCGGCCATCTTGTCTTTAATAAGTTTCTGATGAGCTATTTCTGACATTTTTTTCTATAAACTTTTGCTGAACTACAAGATTCTGCCAATGTAGGATTTAGAACATTATCGCAAAACTTTTCGCAATCCAGATCTAGCCATGATTCAAGCTCCAGTTTGCTGTCTGTATAACAACTAACTTTTAGATCAGAACCTCGTCTAACGTAATCAAGGTCTATAGCTTCAACTAATTCTTCATAGTCGCAATCGATAGTAAAGACTACTCGATAGTTCCAACCATGATCTACTTTATCTGTGTAAAGCTTAAAATCGCATAAACTCATTGGCATTTTTTTAATCTCCTTTAATAAAAATGTACTTTGCATATTCTCTAAATAAATAGATAGAGTCCTTTTCATATTGTTCTGGTGAATAATCGTCATCCATTAAAAACCGATCATCCATAGCGGCTTTTTTGATTTGATACTCGTAGTATTTTCCTTTTGGCATCATTTTTTTACACCTTTTTTTATTAAAGGATATTTTTTAATTAGCCTCTCAGGATTGTCACAAAATCGATTTATAAAACCAATTTTATTACGGTCGAGTTTTGTATGCTTAAAGGCGATATCAAGATAAGCTTCCAAGTTTCTTTGCTGCCATTCGGGTAGTTTCATAGTAACTCCTTAAATCGTTTGTCTCCTCTCTCTCTAATCAACTTATTACGATCATCAACAGGTATACCTTCTTCAGCAATCATCGCTTTAAAAACACTAAAAGGAATGTCTTTTGCCGGTGTTTTATTAGACCGAAAGTGTTCAATATCAGCAAGCATCTCTAATTCATACTTAGCTTGACGATTATGTCGCGTTAATAAAAAAATATCAAAAGCAATTTTATCTATTTTAGAAGCACTTTCTCGAATATATTTTCTTATATCAGCACCATAATCTGAGAGTGCTTCTCGATGATTTAATTGATCCTTATATGACATTCCCTTTAACCTTGCGCTAGATACAATATCTAAATGTATCTGTAACCTAGCAATGTTTGCATTGGTGATTGATTGAAGATCTTCTAATTGTCTTTTAAGATCTCCGATGTTGGTTTGAATGTTAGTCATCTATCCTTCCTCTATGGTTGAGGAAAATTTAGCACCAACTTTTTTAAATTTTTTCATCATCACATCGAATTTTTTTGAATCATCTAAACAATCTGTAGCATCAGACATACATTTTTCTAGAAATTCATTTCCTAAAAACTTACTAACAATATTTATTTGCTTTGTAATATCTTTATCCATTTGAGATAAAGCTTCAGCGTTTTTAGAATTTTCTTGTGATGAAAGTTGCACAGATTTAATAAGTGCAACAGTCAAAGATGTTTTTACTTCTGATAATTTCACTTGTAATAAGGTATAAGGTTTACTTTTATATATTAAATGCTAAGTAGAAAACTTAGTAAAAAAAATAGACAGTTTGTCAACTGTCATAAGCTATTAACAAATTGTTAGTAATCAGAGAAACCTCTCTGTAATTGTATTGACCAGTTTTTTAATGATGCAAGCTCAACTGCACATGAGTCATCTTCTAAATTGCCTTCATCGTCATATTCTCTAATAGAAACTAAAACTTTAGTTGCATCCTCAAGTTGAACAAAAAAGTCATGTATACGAAATTGTAAGCCATGTTCATTTGTAAGTAATGCACCCTTGAGTTCATTAAGTGATAATGATGAATATTTTCCTATTTGCATTGTTCTAACTCCTCCATAGGACTGTTTGATTTAACTATATTGTGAAAACATATTCTGTTAGGATTACAATTCCATAAACTAGATTTTGCATATTCAGCATTTAAAAGATCGATAAAAATAAGTTTTAATTTTTCTACTGGCTGTTCTTTAGAAAATTTTACATAGAAAAAATATGTAACACCTTCTTGATCAGGCAAATAATCTTCTGGCCCATCATGCAACTCACAACCTGACAATTGGTAGTAAATCATTTTGCTACCTCCTCAAGGTGTATAGGTGTATTTGATTGATAAAAATGATCTACATAAATAATTCCATCGTTAGTTGTATAGAACTCTTCATAATCATCTGTTGTCCAATTGTCATCAATTGGCGCTGATCCCTCTTCTGCAAATTCTTTCCAATGTGCAGCTAAAAACTTTTCTTCTAACTCTTCTTTAGTTAGTTCAAAGTCACTTGTAAAAGTCCTCTGAACTACCCAAGTTTCTGTTTCGTTAGACTCAGTAGCTAAAAGTAAATAATGCATTTAAGTAAGGTGTAATGTGTACTATTTAAATATAATTCCAAATTAAGGAAATTTGAAAAAAAATGGACAGTTTACCAACTGTCCTACTCCTAGTTATATAAACCTGTTTCTGTTTCTCTCTGCCAAGGTGCTTTTTCTGGCAAGTTAGAAAGTAAATCTTCTAGCTCATCGATCTTTAGCTGAAACTTGTTTTGAGTTGTTTCTGTTTTAGCTTTCTTAAGTCTTTTCTTAAGACCCATGAGAACAATCTTGATCTCTTCTATTGTTAGACGTAAATCAAAAGAAGCCTCGCAACCATCCATGATTTCGACAGTAGCGCCACATCCTGATGTGTATGAGTTGGACATTTGTATAAGGTGTAATGTTTACAATTTAAATATTACTACTAACCTTTCAAAGCTAAAGCCCAATGTGGACACTTTGTAGATTGGCCTAGTTGTTTTTGTATAGATCTGCTGTTTACTTTTACTACTAATCCATCTGTTGGTAAGAAAGAAAAATAATTAGATTCAAAAAATTTACCATCAAGCCATTGATTATGACATTCTTTTATTTCTTCATAACTATTAACTTCTACATAAGGAACAACATTAAAGCCTAATTTACCTAGTTCTAATAAATTAACCCTATGATCATTCTGACTATTTAATATTTGAAACGCCATAAAACTAAGAAGATGACATTCTGGTTGTATTCTTCTAAGTTGTGCGGCGGCAATCCTTTGTGACTTAGGTGCGTGTTCATTAAATGCATATAATTCACCTCTAACAGTAAATTTTCCATATCTTGGAACTGTTACAGGAATGTCTGGAACTTCAAACGCATATCTGGTTACATCTCTACCAGATCTTGTATAAGCCCTTTGTAGCTCGCCTGATTGATAAACAACAGCAAGTGCAACGCCATCAATTTTAGGTTCTATTACAAGTGGTGTATTTCTACGTTTTCCGCGATACCATTCTTCTAAGCGACCATTATCTAAAGATAATAAGCTATCGCCCCCAAAGGGCTTACCAAACACTTTATGATTAGGATTTACACTATGCAGTTTATTAACAAGTTCGTCAAAGATATCATCAGACATAATAGGTTGGCCTCTGTAGTAAGCCGTACTCGCCCTAACTATTTCTGCGGCGAGTTTTTCTTCGAGGGAAAAATTGATGTTAGTCACAAGGTGTAAAAAATAAAGTATATGTAAATCAGTTTACATATTTTATTTAAATTGTGCAAGTTGCTTTCTTAATTCGCTTTTAAAAATGAAAGGCATATCCTTTTTAACAAACTTTTCTGTAAGACCAACAAACTTAAATTTCTGTGTAACTTGAGGTTTTTTAGTACTTAAAGTAAATAATAAACCAACAGTATTTCCTTTTACTCTGTAAATACCTTGCTTGTTAAATCCTTTAGCTGGTTTTCCTTTAGCTGGTATAGAAAAATATCTATACTGATTACCTTTAGCTTTTTTTGCTCCGGAAGCAAAAGTTTCAAGACCTTTTTTAACAGCACTATATTGAGAAGCCCTCATACCTGTTCCAGATCTATTAAGGTTAACTGCTGTACTATCTAAAGCAGGGATAGCATATCTATTATTTAAAGCAGTTAATCCAGAATAATTTCTGAGCCAATAACTAAATTTAGTTTCATATGCAATTCTCTTACCACCTGTAGTATATTCAACAGGAGCTAAATACTTGCTAGGTTTATTTCCTTTAGATACATTAGATAAAATAAAAAAGACCATAGAATTTTCATCTACTACTTTATAAAGTGGAGATCTAAGAGTAAGAGATACTGGACTTCTAAATTTACCTTGTCCAGAAATCATTTCTTGACGTAACTTTTTTTTATTTAAAAAACCAAATTTAAAAAGAGATTTTTTCTGAGCTTCTGGAATTGCAGATATTTGAATACCGCGAAGTTTGCGTGTGAATTTAGTTGTATCAAATTTTATATCGAGCATAAACTATAACCTCGCAAGAACTGCTTCCATTATTGCACTAAACCATAATGCCGCAAGAACGATGAGACGTACCCTACCGTGGACGACCTACCATACCGGTTTTGACACTTTCCTTTTTTTTACGTTTTTATTCGTTATGTTGCCATTTATGGGGGTATAGTACCTCCTTTATATATAAATATATAATATATATAAAAAGGTAGGGTAGGTATAGACACGGCTGAGATAAGTTGGGCTGCGGTGGATTTCGGCGTGTCCATACCTCTGCTTGGTATAGACACAGGTCTAGACACGCTCCAAGTCTCGAATGTAGACCCATTTGCGACCGTCCCTACCTCCACGGCGGCGTTTTTCGTAGCCTAATTCCTTTAAAATATTGGCGCATTGCATTTGATCATATCGATTTTGACGTTCCACAGGTTTTTCTACAGCTTCAGTTAAAACAATCTCTGTTGTTAATTCTCTACCGCCTTGTCTTAGTACATAATCGGAGATAACAGTTTTCCAAGGATTATCAATTATGTATTCTTTATTTTCTTCATTTACAATAATTTGATTTTCTTTGCTTAGTAGCAAGTCCTCACCCTTACCGTCATCCCATAAAGCACAAGCGGCTGACCAAATTGCATCTCTATTTTTATATACATCCTCGCAATCTATCGGATCAAGAATCGACCTTGAGGTTTTGATGCACCAGAAGCGCCTATTTCCGGTTTCATCTACAAGAAACCCATCAGTTTTGTTAGATGTTCCAACTATGATTCCTCTACGTTTAAATTTCTCTGCAACCTTTCCATAAGGAACACGATATACATCAGTAGATTGTGAAAGAAAAGATTTTATATCACCAGCCATTTTTTTATTTGTGATCGCTTCCAATTCGGCCCACTCCATTATCCATGCGGACGAAAGAACTTGAAGAGAATCTTTACCACTTATATCTCGTAAGGCATCACTAAAAAATTCCCCTCCAAGCATCGACCAAAATGTAGATTTACGAGCGCCTTGATCTCCAATAATTACGCAAGCATTATCAAATTTACAACCCGGCTTTTTAGCTCTTGCAACAGCGGCGATGAGAGTTTTTCTAAGCATCTCATCATATAAAGTTGGTTTTGATAAGTGAGCATCTTCTGGCCTTAAATACTTTGTTGCTAATCTATCTATTTCGGCAGGGGCAACATTTGTACTTACATATTTTAAATAATCAGTTACAGGATTATATTCTCGTTCTCTAGCGCTTTGAACTACAACATCAAGAGCAAGATCTTTACTAATTTTTTTATTAGCTTTGGCACATTGTAAATAAAATCTTTCTAGTGACCTTTCGCCTTCGCATATTTGTGCATCTTTTCCAGTACCTTGTTGTATTTGTTGAGTATAAACATTATATCTAAATGCTTTAGGACTTCCAATTGGTACAGATTCAAGCTCTGCCATTAATTCATTAGCATCAAGCCTTTGCATTTTATCGACAGTTATTGTTATCTCTTCTTTTGGATTATTTGGATTAAAAGTTTTTATTACTCTTGGTATAAGAAAACCATTCTCTTTAGCCCAAAACCAAAAAGATCCAGCATTAATTTGAGAACCGCCGGAATATGCAACTTGATCAATCCCACCCCAATCTGGCGAATGGTTTTTCATCATTGAAACGGCATCTTCTGGAGTTTTTCCAGCATCTTCGCAAGCTTTTATAAGACCCCATAAGATATTGCGATACATATGATAGGTATTTGTATTTGGCTTTCTGGGAGGTATGCAGAATAATGCCTTCTCTACTACATCGATTGGAGCTTTTTCAAATTCTTTAAAAGTAGTAGAATTTTTAACCTTCTCATGTAGTTTTAATGTCGGAAGGCATGATTCAATATCTTTTACTGAATATTTTTTATCTGAAGTATGAATAATTTTTGTCATCTCTCCTTGCTGACCATCATCTTTCATATGAAAAGTACCAGCCAATCTCATAACACGAGAAGGATTTTTCAATGCCCTATCGGCATCTGCATGATCAAGGAGGCGTTCTTGTATTGGCTTCCAAGTTTTTGGATCTATTGGTTTCTTTAATACCCAGTAATTGTGTATTGATTTACCGCCGGTGTCTATTTGTATTGATGGTTCGGGGAGTCCTAAATCCTTCCATGCATTTATCTGAAAAAATTTTTCGCGATCATCCCATTCGCAGAAGAAGGCCCTACAAGCAGTAATTTCACTATCAGTATCGCCTCCATCGTTTACAACTATATAAACACCACGACCTTCAGATTGCATTTTATAAATCCACTTGCCATCAGCATGAGATTTCTTACCATGATCAGTAGCTTTTAATGGATGACCTTTTGGGAAGAAAGATCTTAATCTGACAGATTTAATATCTTTGCCAAGGATTTCAAGAAACGACCTCCATTCCTTGAGGTCTAAATTTGGTGTAAGCATAAGTGTAAGGGATAAAAAAAAGTCTTAAGAGACTTTTAAAATGTTTAAGGCATCTTTAACAGTACGAGCAACTCCAACGATACCGCCAGAACTCTTTACCTTTTGAAGCCAATTTTCTTGTATATCTGTAAGTTTGCCACGTTCTGTTTTTATTTCAAGAGAAACAAACTGAGCAATTTCTTGCCCAATCATCTCAGGAGTAATCTTGATAGTTTTAAAGCCAATAAGGTCAGAACTACCCTTCGCCAATCCAAACTGAACCCATTTGCCTGTTCTAGGATCTGGAAGTTTTCCAGTTTCGTTGCGAAATAAACGCAAATCAGATCGTTGTCCAAGAGCTAATCTAATTTCTTGTTGAATTTTTGTCTCAGAATTAGACAAATGTGCGATTATAAAATCTAATAATAAAATAGCAGAGTTTTTCATAATTATTAAAATCCTTTGGTTTTAACTTTTGTTTGTTTTTTTACTCTTAGTAAATCTAATTTTTTGCATTTACCATTTTGTTTAACTGTCTTTAATGCTTTTTGAGTAGCTTCAAAACTAGATTCAAAAAACTCGAGTTCTTCTAAAATATCTTTTTTGAATTCATCGTATTCCATCAACATTGAATACAGTCTTGGGTTTTCTGGTGTATGTAAATCTATTAGTTTTTTAACAACGGTTAAATCTTGTATTTTTTCCTCGTCATTTTTATGTTTAAAAGTTTCATTAAAGTTCATAATAAAACCTTCTATACAAAACAATTTAGGTTTTACTGGTTTTTTTATTGTGTAATCAATAGAACCATCATTCCTCATGTAAGACTTAACAACTCCCAAACCTCCAACTTTTTCATATTGATTACATTCTTGAGGAATATTATTTTTTTGATCAGAAGTTAGCCAGAAATGATCAATTTTAGTTGTAGGTTTATCAAAAGATTTCTGAACAGGAGTTTTTAAATCCCAAGGCGTAACTGAAGCTTTAGAAATACAAACCCAAGTTTTATTATGTCTTGAATTAGTTTCCCAACCTTTCCAAGCTACAAGTTGTCCTCGAAGGTCGGCTAAAGATTTTCTCATTTCTTTTTATTCCTCAACTGCCATTGGTAGTAGCCCCAACCTTTTTTGTATCCATGTTTAACAGCTACTGCTTCAAATTCTTCTACTGTTTTACATTCTCTAAGTTCTATTTTTTTTTGCATTGTATCTATAAATTTTTTTGCAAATACATTTCTATAAATCCAATCAGCATTGTAATCAACCCTAAAACTTGCATCGCGACAAATTTTGATAAACTTTTCTATCAAGAACTTATCAACTTTTATATCTCGTATTTGCTCTCTAACTTTTAATTCCTGTTTAAAATTAACTGTGGGCAATGGATTCTTGCCAGTTTTATCTGATGGATCATATTGTTCTATACCTTTTTCTGTAAGAAGAATTAGTTTATAACCTTTATGAGATTTACCATCATTCCTTCTTAATCTGCGGAGATATAATTTGTCAGTAGCAAAAACCCATTCTTTATGTTTTAGGTTTATGTAAGGTTGAAATCTTTTACCAAGAAACACTATTTTGTTATAAATCTCGTTATTTCGCTTTATATCGTTTAATTCTCCAAAGTTTACACCTTCTTTTACTATTTCTGGATGTGCGTAATTAAAACCCATTTCTGTATGTTTGTCTGTTAATGCTGGAACAAAGTATGGATAAGTATGACCAATTTTGTAGCCTTTATCAACAAAACCTAAAACAACTCCATACCTTGGTTTATTCATACCTTCATAGAAAACAATATTATCTCCAATCTTTACTTCTCTATCTTGTTTAGTATCAAACTTATTACTTGTGAGCCAGTTTTTATCTGTTTTAAATAATATTTTTGACTTACGATTTATGGAATTAAATTTATTATAAACTTTGCCATAAAATTCTTTTTGTGCATAGATAGAATCTTTGTAATTGTTTTTAAGAGTTTGTGGTTCTTTCTCTTTGTTTAGTAATTCTAATTCTCCTTCTTCTGTTACTAAGATTCTTTCTTTAGGTTCTGCTCTGTAACCACATACTGGACAAACTGGTTGTGGTTTATAAGTAGCAAAACATTGTTTGCAAGTCTCAACACCTACTGCTTTTACACCTTTCCTTGTACTTTTTGTTATTGGATTAAGATCCCACTCGCGATCATCATCAACAAAACCATGAGTTCTGGTGCTGTTTACATGATCTAATATGATTGCAGTTTTGTTCTCTTGTGGTCTAAGAATCCTTCCTACTTGTTGTAGGTATAAAGCAAGAGATTGTGTCGGACGTAAAAGGATAGCGGCTGCGACTATTGGAACATCCGTACCTTCTGAGATTACATCTACAGAAGTTAATACTTGAACAGAACCATTTGCTAAACCTTTTATGGCATCATCACGTTCTGTTGTTTTCATATCTCCATGAACTATTGCTGCTTTGTAGCCAGCTTCAAGAAATTTATTTTTTACATCTTCCGCGTGTTTTATAGAAACACAAAATGCAATTGCTGGTAAACCATCAGCGTGTTTTCTATATTGTTCTACAGCATCTCCAATTATGGATGTTTTACTCATCTCTTCTACTAATTCTGGTTTTGAATAATCTCCTCTTCTTGTAGTTATTTTGTCTAAATTTATCTTAAAAGGTGGAGCGTATACCTTATATGGAGCTAAATAACCTTGTTTTATAAGAGTGGCTGTATCTGGCCCAAGAACCATATCATCAAAATAATCTCCAAGACCTTTACCATCTAATCTTTCTGGAGTTGCGGTACAACCAATTTTAAATGTGTCTTTGTAAAAGTTAATAATTTTCTGCCAAGTACCGGCAGCGGCATGATGCGCCTCATCAATAATTAAGTAGTCTGGTTTGTAGTTTATAGACTCTAATCTTCTAACTAAAGTTTGTACGGATGCTACTTGTATATTGTTTGTTTTGCCTTTATAACCAGAAGCAATAATCCCATGAAAAACATCTACATATTCTAATTTATTTGATGCTTGATCTACTAACTCTTTTCTATGTACAAGTATTAGTACATTCTTTTTATTAAGTTCTAGGGTCTTTGATATTTGCGCGAATACAACAGTCTTACCAGAACCTGTAGGCATTACAAGAAGAGGCGATTTATTTCCTTGCTTAAAGGAAGACCTTAAATCAGATATTGCTTTTGTTTGATACTCTCGAAGTTGCATTGTGTTGACATTTGTTATCGTATGATATAGGATGTTATATATAAAGTCAAGTAATTAATTTTGTGAACAAAGAACAAACAGAAAAATTAGC
>MDTG01180243.1_pt1 | contig 15040 bp, 14 predicted proteins | sample 811421 | NCBI WGS metagenome assembly MDTG01 (sample SAMN05326645, study PRJNA326480) | marine metagenome | isolation source: seawater | place: Pacific Ocean: South East | collected 2011
TATACAGATAAAGAGGCTTTAGATTTTCATATAGGCAATAAGTCTGGCAAAATTGAGGTTAATTCATCTAAGCCTCTTATTTCAAAAAGAGATTTATCTCTTGCATATTCCCCTGGAGTAGCGGCTCCAGTAAAGGAGATTTCAAAAGATTCTTCAAAAGCTTATGACTATACTTCTAAAGGTAACTTAGTAGCTGTGATTAGTAATGGCTCTGCAATTCTTGGTTTAGGAGATTTAGGTTCTCTTGCCTCAAAACCCGTTATGGAGGGTAAAGCAGTTCTATTTAAAAGATTTGCAGACATAGACTCTATAGATATTGAAATAGATAATAAAAATTCAAACGAAATTATTTCTACAATTAAAAATATTGCAGGCACTTTTGGCGGAATAAATTTAGAAGATATTGCTGCCCCAGATTGTTTTATAATAGAACAAAAACTTAAAGAAATTTTAGATATTCCAGTATTTCATGATGATCAACACGGAACTGCAATTATAACCACAGCTGCGTTAATAAATGCTTTAGATATCTCCAAGAAAAAAATTAATGAAGTAAAAATAGTTGTAAATGGAGCTGGTGCCTCAGCAATAGCTTGTACAAATTTATTTAAAAAGATTGGAGTTAAAAATGAAAATGTCATTATGTGTGATAGAAAAGGAGTAATTTATAAAGGACGAGAAAACGTAGATCAATTTAAATCAGCTCATGCTATTGAAACTAAATTGAGAACATTAGATCAAGCAATGAAAGGTGCTGATGTTTTTTTGGGACTATCAGCAAAAAATGTTGTTAGTAAAGAGATGGTAAAATCCATGGCAAAAAATCCAATTATATTTGCTTGTGCAAATCCAGATCCTGAAATTAAACCTGAATTAATAAACGAAGTTCGAAGTGATGTCATAGTTGCTACAGGGAGATCTGATTATCCTAATCAAGTAAATAATTTAATTGGATTTCCTTATATTTTTAGAGGAGCGTTGGATGTTAGAGCAAAAATCATTAATGATGAAATGAAAGTTGCAGCTGCTAATGCTATAGCTTTGTTAGCTAGAGAAGATGTGCCAGATGAAGTTGTTTCTGCTTATGGAGGAGATAGACCGAAATACGGTAAAAATTATATAATTCCATCAACTTTCGACCCAAGGTTAGTTAGACGAATACCCTCTGCAGTAGCAGAAGCTGCTATGAAAACTGGTGTTGCAAGAAAAAAAATTGAAAACCTAGAAATTTATAAAGATCAGTTATCAGCTAGATTAGACCCTTCAATGTCCTTAATGCAAGGAATTAACGCCAAAGTAAAAAAGAGTCCGAAAAAAGTAGTCTTTGCAGAAGGAGAGGATGAAAATATGTTAAAGGCTGCAATAGAATTTGGAAAAAATAAGTTAGGCACACCTATAGTAATTGGTAATGAGAAAAGAGTAAAAGAAACTTTGGGTAAAATTGGCCTGGATGAAAATTTTAAAATTGAAATTGTAAATTCAACTGACAAAAATAAAAGAGATAAATATTCAAAATATTTATATAAAAAACTCCAAAGAACCGGCCAACTCGAAAGAGATGTAGATAGGTTAATTAGAAATGACAGAATAGCGTTTGGTTCCTCAATGGTAGCATGTAAGGATGCTGATGCTATGGTTACGGGAAACATAAGACACTACGCTGCTTCAATTGAAAAATTGAAACATGTTTGTGATGCTAGAAAAGGTGAACCAATATTTGGTATGACAATGATTATATTTAAAGGTCGTACCATATTAGTAGCTGACACCAATGTAGAAGATTTTCCTTCTGCAAAAAGATTAGTTGAAATTTCTAAGTCTTGTGTAAGGGTCTCTAATTTATTTGGCTTTGACCCTAAGGTTGCATTTTTGTCTCATTCAACTTTTGGAAAACCAATATCAAGAAACACGAAACATGTTAGAGATGCAATTGAAATTTTAAAAGAAGAAAAAGTTGAATTTGATTTTGATGGTGAAATGCAGCCAGATGTTGCTTTAAACCCTATATATCAAGAAATTTATCCCTTTTCTAAAATTGTAGGAAGAGCAAATATTTTAATTATGCCGGCTTTACATAGTGCGGCTATTTCAACTAAACTGATGAAATCCTTTGGAGGAGCAAAATTAATTGGTCCATTATTAATCGGACTTGATTTGCCTATTGAAGTTGCACCTTTAAGATCAAGTACTTCTGATATTTTAAATTTAGCCTCTATTGCTGCTTACTCTTCAGATGTTATAGACTATAAAAAAGGTTAAAGTTTATTTCTACTTAGCTCTGTTGCTAAATAAATTGAAGGAATAACATCTTCAACATCATAAATTTTGTTCGCTTCAGAGATAACCTCTTTCTTTTCATCTACATCCATGGCAATTCCAAAAATATAAATTTTTTTATTTATTGTCTCTAAAGTGTAATTTCTTGCTTTAGTTTTTTTATTAAAGATTAAAGCAGTTCTTAACTGACTAGTAATAAGTATATCTTTTGCTGTTTGTTTGAAATTTGATTTACCTCTAATTGTAATTGCATTTTTTACCTCTCTCACCCCTTTAGTTTCCCACGCTAGTTTAGTAATTTTTATTTTCTCTTCAGGTTCATCAACTTTTCCTGAAAGAAATATCCTTCCATCTAAAACTTCAACCTGAATATTTAAAAAATATCTTTTTTCACTTAATGACAATCTAGCTACTAGATTTTTTTGCATTATGGTATCATCTATTTGCATCCCAATAGTTCTAGGATCAAAAGTAATATCAACTCCTGCGCCAAATCGACCAGCTGGGGAACAGCTAGAAAGAAGTGCGGTAATTAAAATAACTAAAAAAAAGTTTCTCATTTTTTATATTTTATACAAAGGTTATAAATAATTTTTTTTGATACTTTCTCTTTTTTTGACATTAATTCAACAATATCTTTAACAGTATAGGTCTTTAGATAGTTTATAACTTGTTTTTCAAGTTTTACATAGTTTGTTGTTAACTGTTCATTTTTAATTTTTTTTGAAATAACAATTGTTAGTTCTCCTTTTAATTGAGTTTTAAAAGGACTTAAATCGTCAATGTTTTGCCTATAGTAGGTTTCATGTTTTTTGGTCATTTCCCTAGCAATAAAAATTTTTCTTCCAGGGAAATTTTTTTTAAAAGATTTAATGTAAAAATTTATTTTTACTGCTGGTATAAAAAAAACTAAAGAAAATCCTTCAATATCTAACTTTCTTAAAGATTTATTTAAATCGCTCTCAGTCTTTGGTAAAAATCCATAAAATAAAAATTTGTCTCCGAAACCAGATAGACTCACAGCTGCAGAGACTGCAGAAGGGCCAGGGGCTGTAAATACTTTATAATTGTTTTTAATACACTCGTTAATAATTATATTACCTGGGTCTGATATAACTGGTGTTCCAGCGTCAGATATTAAAGACAAAATTTTGCCCTCATTTAAATATTTTATAATTTTATTTAAGGATTTTTTCTCGTTAAATTTATGATAAGGAATTAACTTATTTTTTATGTTTAAATGGTTTAAAAGTTTTGAAGAATGCCTAGTATCCTCACAAAGTATGAGGTCTGATCTTTTAAGAATTTCTATTGATCGAAGTGTAATATCTTCTAAGTTTCCAATCGGTGTTGAAACAATGTATAAACCGCTCTCTAGACTGTTCATAATATTATGTTAAAAAAAACAATTATCATTAGTTATATATTATTAATATTTAATTTTAACTCTTTTGCAGATGAAAGCCAAAAATCTTTAAGAGTGGGTCTTTTGGCGCCATTTAGTGGAGAATATAAAGAGATGGGACAATCAATAATGCTTTCTTTACAGTTAGCGTTGAGAGAAATAAATGATGATAAAATTAAAATTTTTCCAAGAGACTCTGGTTTTAATAACCCCGAGAAACTAATTCAATCTGTTGAGTCTTTAAAAGAAGAAGACGTTAAAATCGTTATTGGACCTATAAGTCATAAAGATTTTGAGAGTCTGTCGTCATATAAAGATATGATTTTTATTTCTCCTTCAAATATTGATCCAAAAGTGCAAAATAATATTTTAAGCGTTGGTGTGAGTTTAGAATCTCAAATTAAATCTATTGAAGAATTTATCAAAATTAATAAGAGAAAAAAAACAATAATAATTTACCCCAAAAACAAATATACTTCGCTAATAGACTCAAAGATTAATAACATAGATATTGTTAACAAAAAAATATATCGATATAGCTCTGATCCAAAGATTTTAACAGCTGATATAGAAAAAATCACAAATTATAAACAAAGAAAAAGAAATTTAATTTCTCGAGTAAAAATACTTGAGGAAAAAGATGATGAAGCCTCGAAGTTAGAATTAAAAAGATTAGAACAAAAATATACTATTGGAAAAGTTAATTTTGACTCTGTTATTATAATTGATTTTGGTGATAGCTTAAAAAGTGTTTTAACTTCTCTTGTTTATTCAGATGTTGATCAAGATGAAGTATTAATTGTAACAGTTAATCAATGGTTTGATAAAAGTATTTTTTTAGAAAATTCAATAAAAAATTTGTATTATCCATCTGTTGATATCAAAAATTTTCAAAAGTATAAAAAGAAATATTCAGAAGTTTATGGGATGCAACCTACAGAAATTACAATTCTAACTTATGATGCTCTAGGTCTAATATACTACGTATGGAATAAAAAAAATTACAAAGTAACTTCAATAAAGGACTTTGTAATCAAAGATAGTATTAAAGGTAAAATCGGAACTTTTAATTTTAAAGATGGAAAATTAATTCAGAAATTAAACATGTACAAAGTTTCAGATAAAAAATTTTCTAAATTTTAATTTTTTTTTAAGTTTTCTAAAAGCTATACTTCTATGATCAATATTCATTTTTTTTGATTTATTTATTTGGCCAAATGTTTTTTTATGATTATGTGGGATAAAAATTGAATCATATCCAAACCCTTTACTTCCTAATATTTTATTGGAAATATTGCCATTTATTATTCCTAAAGATGAAATTATTTTTTTTTTACTCAATTTAATTGATAAGCTACAAATAAATCTTGCTTTTCTATTTTTTTTTCCCTCCATCATTTTTAAAATTTTAAGCATTGCTTTTTTAAAACTTCCACTTTTTTTTGCCCATCTAGCAGAATAAATACCTGGTTTTTTTCTTAATGCTAACACCTCTAATCCTGAGTCATCTGATAGTGAAACGATTTTTGATTTTTTAAAAAAAAATGATGCTTTAAGCTCTGAATTAGATTTAAAAGTTTTTCCAGTTTCTTTTGGAGGTTTGATTTTTAAACTTTTTGGTGAAATTTTTTTTATTTTTTTACTCAATAACTTGCTTATTTCTCTAAATTTTCCATCATTATGAGTGCCAATTAGGAGTTGAATATTTTTTTTCATTGAACACTAGTAATTATTATTTTTAACATTATATAGCAAATTATGAGTGAATCTAACAAAGACGAAAATATAAATAAAGAAGATAATAAGTCAGTATCTGAAGATAAAACAAAAGAAGAAAAAACTGAAGTTACAGTTGAAGAAAAATTGAAGTCTTCTGAAGAAAAACTTTTGAGATCTTTAGCGGACTCTGAAAATCAGAGAAGACGATTTGATAAAGAGGTAAAAGAAGCTTTTGAATTCGGAGGGTTTAATTTTGCACGAGAAATGTTGTCAATTTTAGATAATCTCCAAAGGGCAAAAAAATCTATTAGTGAAGATGAGGTTTTAAAAAAAAGCAAAGAGTTTGAAAAATTTTTAGAAAATATTGAAATTATCGAGAAAGACTTAATTTCAACTTTTGAAAAGAATAAGATAACAAAAATCAATTGTTTAAATAAAAAATTTGATCCAAATTTTCACCAGGCCATGCTGGAAATCGAAGATGAAAAATCAGATCCAGGTATAATAGTTCAAGAAATCCAAGCAGGTTTTATGTTTGGAGAGAGATTGTTGAGGCCTTCTTTTGTTGGAATTTCAAAAGAAAAAAGTGAAAAAAATGATAAAAATAACTAAAAAAGTGACTTGTAGAAAATATTTTAACCCCCATATAAATGTAAACAAAGGAAAATATGAGTAAAGTTATAGGAATAGATTTAGGAACCACGAATTCATGTGTTGCCATCATGGATGGAACACAGGCAAAAGTACTTGAGAACACAGAGGGAGCAAGAACAACTCCTTCGGTTGTAGCTTTTTTGGAAAAAGAGGAAAAATTAGTTGGTCAACCAGCTAAAAGACAGGCAGTAACAAATCCAGAAGATACAATATTTGCTGTTAAAAGACTTATAGGCAGAAAGTTTGATGGCCCTTCTGTTCAAAAAGATATATCAAAAGTTCCATATAAAATTATTAAATCTGAAAATGGTGATGCATGGGTTGAAGGAAAAGGAAAGAAATATTCCCCATCACAAATTTCAGCATTTGTTCTTCAAAAGATGAAGGAAACTGCTGAGAAATATTTAGGTCAGGCAGTAACAAAAGCTGTAATCACTGTTCCAGCTTATTTTAACGACTCTCAGAGACAAGCAACAAAGGATGCGGGGAAAATTGCAGGCTTAGAAGTTTTGAGAATTATAAACGAACCAACAGCTGCTTCCTTGGCTTACGGTTTAGACAAAAAAGGTGGAAAAAAAATTGCGGTTTATGATTTAGGCGGAGGTACTTTTGATATCTCTATTTTAGAAATCGGAGATGGTGTCTTTGAAGTTAAATCTACAAATGGTGATACTTTTTTGGGCGGTGAAGACTTTGATGATACTATAGTTGAATATTTAGCTGCTGAATTTAAAAAAGACAATGGTATAGACTTAAAATCTGATAAACTTGCTTTACAAAGACTTAAGGAGGCAGCAGAGAAAGCAAAGATTGAACTTTCCTCAGCTACTCAGACTGAAATAAATCTACCATTTATTACTGCAGACAAATCTGGCCCAAAACATTTAAATTTAAAATTTACAAGAGCTAAACTCGAAGCTTTAGTTCAAAGTTTAATAGAGAGAACTTTGGAACCATGTAAAACAGCGTTAAAAGACTCTGGTTTTTCAGCCGCGGAAATTAATGAAGTGGTATTGGTCGGTGGAATGACAAGAATGCCAAAAATTATAGAAACCGTTAAAAACTTCTTCGGTAAAGAACCAAATAAAAGTGTCAATCCTGATGAAGTTGTAGCTATGGGTGCAGCAATTCAAGCGGGTGTTCTTCAAGGTGACGTAAAAGATGTATTGTTATTAGATGTAACTCCTCTTTCATTAGGAATTGAAACTTTAGGTGGCGTTTCTACTAAATTGATAGATAAAAATACAACGATACCAACCAAGAAAAGTCAGGTTTTTTCTACAGCAGAGGATAACCAGCCCGCGGTTTCAATACGTGTTTTACAAGGTGAGAGAGAAATGGCTGCTGATAATAAACTTTTAGGAAATTTTGAGCTAGTTGGTATACCTCCTGCTCCAAGAGGGACCCCACAAATAGAGGTCACATTTGATATAGATGCTAATGGTATTGTTAGTGTTTCCGCAAAAGACAAAGGAACAGGAAAAGAGCAAAAGATTCAAATACAAGCTTCTGGTGGTTTGTCAGACGAAGAGATAAACAAAATGGTAAAAGATGCAGAGGCAAATAAAGAGGCAGATAAAAAGAAAAGAGATGCCGTAGATGCAAGAAACCAAGCAGATAGCATTGTATTTTCTACTGAAAAAAGTCTTAAAGAGCATGGAGATAAAATTTCTGCTGAAGAAAAAAAAGCTATTGAGACAGGTATTAGTGAATTAAAAGAGTCTTTAAAAGGCACAGATACGGAGGACTTGAAGAAAAAAACACAAAATCTTATACAAGTCTCGATGAAACTCGGTGAAGCTGTTTATAAAAGCCAGCAAAAAAATCAGCCAAAGGATGATAAAAATGATAAAGGTCCTAAAGGTAAAAATGATGAAAAAGAAAATGTTGTTGACGCTGATTTTGAGGACGTAAAAGAAGATAAAGAAAAAAGCGCCTAAGATAAAAAAAGGAGCAATTTCTTGTGGCAAAAAGAGATTATTATGAAATCTTAGGTTTACAAAAATCTGCATCTAAGGACGAAATTAAAAAGGCCTATAGAAAATTAGCACTTAAGTATCACCCAGATAAAACAAAAGGAGATAAAGCATCCGAAGATAAGTTCAAGGAGGCTAGCGAAGCTTATCATGTTTTATCAGATGAAAAGAGAAAAACAAATTATGACCAATTCGGTCATGCTGCATTCGAAGGTGGTGGTGGTCAAGGTTTTGGAAATTTTGATTTTGGAACATCATTTTCAGACATTTTTGAAGATTTTTTTGGTGATGATATATTTGGAGGTAGAGGAAGATCAGGAAGAAGGTCATCTAATAGAGGTAACGACTTAAGATATGATGTATCTATAAGTTTGGAAGATGCATACTCTGGATTAAACAAAAAAATTAATTATACTACTTATAAAAAGTGCTCTAGGTGTGCTGGGCAAGGATCAGAGCCTGGGTCAAAACCAGTGACATGTAATTACTGTAACGGAAGAGGTAAAGTTAGATCAAACCAAGGATTCTTTACAATTCAACAAACTTGCCCCGAATGTAGTGGTTATGGAGAAACAATTGGCAACCCTTGTAAACAATGTAGAGGTAACGGAAAAACACAATCTAAAGAAAGTGTTTCTGTGAAAATTCCAAAAGGAGTTGATGACGGGACTAGAATCAGGGTTTCGGGAAAAGGAGAAGCAGGAAGCAAAGGTGGTAGTACAGGAGATTTATATTTATTTATATCGATTGACAATCATAGTATTTTTAAAAGATCAGACGAACATTTATATTTTGAGCTGCCTATATCTTTTGCTGATGCAGCGTTAGGTGTCTCTGTAGAAGTTCCTTCTATTGATGGGGGTAGAGCAAAAATAAAAATTCCAGCTGGGACACAACACGGTAAACAACTAAGACTAAGAGGAAAAGGAATGCCGATCCTCAGGGGAACTAATTATGGAGATTTATATATAAAGATTATAACAGAAGTGCCTTCAAACTTAAATTCCAGACAAAAAGAACTTTTAGAAGAGTTTAAAAAAATAGAATCAGAAAAATCAAGCCCAATAATCAAAGATTTTTTTGAGAAAGCAAAAAAATTTTGGAAAAATTCATAATTATTTATGTCTCAACAAGAAATAATGTCTGTAATTTTTCTAATAGCAGTGTTGTTTTTAGTTTTGCCATCTTTCTTAAATACTAATAATAAACTTAAACAATTTATCCAAAATATTTCTATTTGGGCTATAATTGTACTAATTATTGTTGTAATTATTTATTTTATAATAGAATGAAAAAAATTAATTTATCTATAACCGGTTGTTTAGGAAGAATGGGTCAGCAACTTGTCAAATCTTCAATAAATGATAAAAATTTTAAACTTGTTAGTTTGACTGAAAACAGAATAATAAAAAAAAAAGTTCAAGGTATTCAGCTAAAGCAAAATACTATCGATGCTTTTAAGAAGACTAATGTAATTATAGATTTTACAGTTCCTAAATGTACGCTTCAGGTATTAAAGATTGCCACAATTTTAAATAAAAGGGTAGTGATAGGTACTACTGGTTTTTCAAAAAAAGAGGAAAAAATAATTAAAAAATATTCAAAAAAAATACCTATACTTAAGGCTGGAAATATGAGTCTCGGTGTAAATCTGCTCATGTATTTAACTGAAATAGCTTCCAAAAGTCTTGGAAAAAAATTTCTAGCGAAAGTTTATGAGGTTCATCACAAGCATAAAAAAGATTATCCTTCGGGAACAGCATTAATGTTAGCAAAAGGAATAGCTGATGGAAAAAATAAAGATTTTTACAAAATCATTGGTAAAAAATATTTAAATAAAAAAAGTTTTCCATTCGGAAGTAAAGTAAATTTTAATTCTATAAGGAGTGGCAAGGTTATAGGTGAGCATGAAGTAAAGTTTTCAAGCGGAAAAGAGATAGTTACCCTAAATCACGAGTCTTTTGATAGAGCTTTGTACTCTGAAGGAGCACTAATAGCATCTAAATGGTTGATGAAAAAAAAACCAGGTCTTTACTCTATGAGAGATCTATTAAACTTCAAGTGAAAAATAAAGATAAATCTAAAATTATTCAAAGAATACTTAATGATACTTATCCTAAAGTTCCAATACCATTAAGATATAGAAATACTTTTACATTATTAGTTTCAGTTCTCCTTTCAGCACAATGTACTGATGTAAATGTAAACAATGTTACTAAAAATATTTATCCAAAATATAATCATCCTAAACATTTTGTAAGATTAGGAAGAAAAAAAATAGAGCGATTGATAAAAAAAATAGGTATTTTTAGAGTTAAAGCAAAAAGTATTTATTACCTTTCGAAGACTTTAATAAAAAAATATAAAGGCAAAGTTCCTAATAACTATGAAGAGCTTGAGCAGCTTCCAGGTGTTGGTCATAAAACAGCTAGTGTTGTGATGTCCCAAGGATTCGGTCACCCAGCTTTTCCGGTAGATACTCACATTCATAGACTGGCACAAAGATGGGGCTTAACTAATGGTAAAAATGTTGTTCAAACTGAAAAAGATTTAAAAGCTTCTTTCCCCAAAAAAAATTGGAATAAACTTCATTTGCAAATTATTTGGTATGGAAGGGAATATTGCAAGGCAAGAGATTGTTATGGTTTAACTTGCAAAATTTGTAAAAGCTGTTACCCAAATAGAAAAAAAAAATTTGTAGCAAAAAAAGCTTGATATGAAAGTCCTTGGAATTGGAAATGCAATAGTCGATGTCATATGTAAGATTGATGACAATTTCTTGTTAAAAAATAAACTTACCAAAAGCACAATGAAACTTGTAGACGAATATGAATTAAAAAAACTTCTTGAAAATTTAAAAATTGAAAAAACCATATCTGGTGGTTCTGTTGCAAATTCCATAGTTGGCCTATCCCAGTTGGGTAATTCTGTTGGTTTTATTGGAAAAGTAAATAACGATGATTTAGGAAAAAAATATCTTGAGGGTTTATTAAAAGAAAAAGTTAAATTTCATAACAATGTAAAATCTGAGAAAATACCAACTGGAACTTGTTTAATTTTAATAACTCCTGACTCGGAAAGAACTATGTGCACTTTCCTTGGAACTGCAGGTAAAATAAATGAGCAAGATATTGATGACAAAATAGTAGAAAAAAGTGAAATTACTTTTTTAGAAGGGTATTTGTGGGACCAAGGAGGTCCACAAAAGGCATTCAATAAAGCAATAATCAAATCAAACAAGTCTGCAATGTCCCTTTCTGATTTATTTTGTGTAGAAAGACATAAAAAGTTTTTTCTAGATTTGGTACAAAACAAATTAAATGTAACATTTGCTAATGAGCAAGAGATTATGTCTTTAATAAATACAAAAAAATTTAATGAAGTAATTGAATTTGCCAAAAGAACAGGGAAATTAATAGTTGTAACTAGAGGAGAGAATGGCTCTATTGCAATTCAGCATGATGAAGTTGTAGAATGTGCAGCAAAAGGTAAATTAAACATAAAAGATCTTACTGGAGCAGGTGATTTATTTGCTGCTGGATTTTTACATGGCTTTGTAAACAAATTTTCACTAAGAGAGAGCCTAGAAAAAGGAACCGAATTATCATCAAAAATTATTCAACAAGTTGGAGCAAGACTCTAATTAATCCTGATTTATAAATTTTCTTTTTCTTTTAAAACTTCCTTTACCTTTTTTTGGTTTTACAACTCTTGCCCTATATTTAGTTGTCATTAAATCCTTGGCAAATTTATTTCTTTTTTTCAAATAGTGTAGCCTTGTTTCTCACTTTTAATAAAAAATTCATCATTGAATAATTCTTTAATTTTCTTTCGCAGTCTGTAAATATGAGTTTCTACTGTGTGCGTGTCTGCATCATCTGAATATTTCCATATAATGGATAAAATTTCCTTCTTTTTTGTAAAATTCTTTTTATAAAGCAACTCGATTAATTTAATTTCTTTTTCTGTTAATTCTAGTGATTTATTATTTTTTGAAAGTTTTCTGGAATTTTTATCCAATCTATAATTATTAATTTTGAAAGATGAATTAGATTTGAATACACTGCTAATAATATTATTTGTTACAGTTTCATTCAGTTGATTAACTGTAATAGGTAAACAAAATTTCTCAATATTTTCAAAGCCTTTGATTTTTTTAGAATGATAAACAATAATTTTATTTTTATTATTTTCTTCTATTAAATCTTGTGTTTCTTTATTTTTCAAAGCATCCTGATGAATTAAAAAACCTTTATAATTATCTTTATCCTTTGTATTTCCAAGGTTATCGGAAATCTTTAAATCAAAATTTAAATAATTTCTTAATTCATACAGTGAATTATTAAATTCTTTATTTCCATACGCTAAAATGATATTTTTTTTTTCATTCATGGATATAATTTTAAAAAACAAATTTGTCTATTATAAGGATTATAAAGCAAAATGTTCAATTGGTAAAAGAGGATTTACTTCAAATAAAAAAGAAGGGGATAAACGTACTCCAAAAGGAAGATTTAAAATTAAATATATCTTATATAGAAAAGATAGGATACATAATATTGATACGAAGTTAAAACTCGTACCCATTAGAAAAGATTATGGGTGGTGTGACGATCCAAATTCAAATTACTATAATAAACTTGTAAAATTACCTTTTAAATTTAGTACGGAAAAATTATATTTAAGCAATAGTACTTACGATATTATTGTTGTAATAGATTACAATCTAAATCCTGTGAAAAAAAATAAAGGAAGTGCAATATTTCTGCATGTAGCGAAAAAAAATTATTCACCAACTTTAGGGTGTGTGGCATTGTCCAAAAAAGATCTAAAGTATTTGTTATCAATTATAAAAAAAAATACCTTTATAAAAATATTTTAATTTCTTTTTCCAAATATTGCACTTCCAACTCTTACGTAAGATGCCTCATACCTTAAAGCTTTTATATAATCATTAGACATTCCAATGCTCAATCTTTTTAATCCAATATCTTTATTTAAATTGAATATTTTTTGGAAATGTTTTTCTGGATAACCATCATTTGGAGGAATAGCCATAAGTCCAAGTACAGATAAATTTAATTTATTTTTACAATGATTGTAAAAATCTTTTAAATCATTTACTTCAACACCCCCTTTTTGTTCTTCAGATCCAAGATTAACTTGGATAAAATAATTTAACTCTCTTTTAATAGCTTTTTCTCTTTTGCTTAACTCGTTAGCTAATTTTTCACTATCAAGAGAATGTATAAAATCAAACAACTCAACTGCTTTCTTTGCCTTGTTGGATTGGAGCCTTCCAATCATATGCAATTTTAGTTCTTTATTTTTCATCTTAATTTCTGACCATTTTTTTTCTGCTTCTTGAACTTTATTTTCTCCAAAGTGGTTATGGCCATATTTGATTAATGGCATTATATGATCAAGAGAAAATGTTTTGCTTACTGCAATAATTTGAACTTCCTGAGAGCTATTGTTTTTAATTTGTTGTTTTATTTTATTGAAATTGTTTATTATATCCATATGTCAATTCATAAAAAAAATTACTATTTATTTATAGAAAATACTAAAGAATTTAATCTTAACTTAATTAAAATAAGAAACAAGTTCAATATAATTTATAGAAGTCAAAATGAAAATGAAAATCTAAAAGATCTTTTTGAGTTCAGAAAGAATTGTAAAAAACGCGGTATAAATTTTTTTGTATCAAATAATACAAAATTATTATCAAAATTGAAAGCTGATGGTTTATATATATCATCATACAATAAAAATTTACTGTTAAACAAATATAGAAAAATTGGCTACATGGTTATTGGTTCGGCACATAATTATAAAGAAATTATTATCAAAAAATCACAAGGTTGTGCCAAAGTTATTTTTTCAAGGATTTTTGAAACTAGCTATAAAAATAAAAAAGGGTACTTAGGTATTTTAAAATTTAATATAATTTCATTAAATTCCAATATGGAAATCATACCACTTGGTGGTATTAATGAAAAAAATTTAATTAAGATGAAATCCGTAAATTGCAACGCTTTTGCTTGTTTATCAGCTATAAAAAAAAAGCCGGCTAAAATAATTAACCGGCTTTTTTAAATATTTTCTAACTAACTAATTAGAATGCTAGAGATATCGCAACGATTGACTCTGTTGTGTCATCACCAGCTGTGTAAGAGTCGTTAGAAACTTCTGAGTTAGAAATTCCTAATGTAGCTCCACCCACTGTGTAAGAAAGGTCAATAGTTGTAATTTCCATTTCTACACTTGGTCTTGTTACTGTGTTAGTCGCTGACGTTGTCTTAATAACTTTCTCTGAATTTTCTTCAGTGTAAGAAATTGACAAGCTGTCATTTACTGCGAAACCAATTGAATATGCATCGTTTTCGTAGTGCTGCACTTTAGCAGACGCTGACGTGTTCATTCTTTCAGCTGGAGCATGTAATGTTTCACCATATCCTACTGAAATTTGACCAATTGAGTAATTAGCTGAGTACGAACCACCTTCTGCTTTTTGTCTACCATCTTTGTTACCCATTTCACCAAAGTCATAATATGACGCTGCTAAAGATAGGCCATCGATTGGAGCCATTGTTATTGCGTACTGTTTCATTTCACCAGTTACGTCACCATTTGCAGAGTGAACAGAAGCGTTAGCACTTCCACCCGCACCACCTGGTGTTAAACCAGCTTTGAAAGTCATACCCAAAGGTAGTAAGTCTGCTGGAGCATGGTACTGAACGTTATTGTACGAACTGATGTTAGAACCGTACTGCATTGTAGTTGTAGCACCTGAACCACCACCGTAACCTGTGTCAGAACCTACGCCGTAAGCAGAGTTATCGAAAGAGTATTTTGTTGATAAACCACACTCAGATACACAAATTTTAACTGTACCGTAGTCAGTACCGAATGCTAAACTTGCATCGTCCTGTACTGTAGCACCGTCGATGTCTTGTGCATATGACCATGTCATACCATTATCTAGTTCGCCTGAAGCAGTTAAAGA
>MDTG01210101.1_pt1 | contig 15040 bp, 14 predicted proteins | sample 811421 | NCBI WGS metagenome assembly MDTG01 (sample SAMN05326645, study PRJNA326480) | marine metagenome | isolation source: seawater | place: Pacific Ocean: South East | collected 2011
ACCATTTCCTAAAACTTGAACTTTTTTTTTTTTACTTAAAAATTTTTTTTTAAAGTCATATAGTATTCCATGAGTTAAATTTTTTCCTACAACATTTGGAAATCTAAAGATATATGATTTTAATAAATAATTTTTTGCATAAGTTGATATGTAACTTTCTGATGCCAGTTTCATTGCTCCATAATTACTTTCTGGATAAATAGCTGGAGTTTTTTCACTAATTTTATGTTTTATATTACCAAAAATTGCTGAACTTGATGCAAAAATTAATTTAGTATTTTTTTTAAGAAACTTTTTGAGATAGTTGAGTGAATTATATGTTGTCATAAAGGTATTTTTTAAATCTTCATTAGGATTTGAAATACCTTTTTGAATATCTGAATTTGCTGCTAACAGCCAAATTTCCTCTAATTCAAATTTTTTAAAAATTCGATCCAATTTTATGCTTGTTAACGGTTTACTTAAATCTATATTAAAAAAATAAAAATTTTTCCTATTTATATATTTACTTATAAAAATTTTTTTACCCAATTTAAAATTATCAATACCCACTATAATTTTATTCATATTTATTAACTTTTCTAATAGTTCAGAACCTAACATTCCTGCTACACCTGTTATTAAAATAATCTTTTTACTTTTCATTAATAAAATTTTTCAGCTAAATTTTTAGCTTGCTTAATTACTTGGTCTGAATTCAAATATTCCCATGAACCCCATCTTCCAAGTAAATGTATGTTTTTATTTTCATAAATTTTCTTAAGATTGTCTACGTTTTTTCTGTGATTTAAGTCGTATATTACGTAAGCATGTTTAAATTTTTTTAAGGATTTAAAGTTTATATCACTGTTTTTTTTTATAAATTTCAATTTTTTTAATCCATAAATAATATTATGAAAGATCTGTTTATTACTTAACTTAGAAATTTTGTCTCCTTTTCTAAATGTAATTTCAACTTCAAATGTTGTTGTACCTTTCTCTGAGTAATTTTTTCCTAGAAAGTCTAATTTTGAAATGCGGTGAAAAATTATGTTTTTATCTGGGACCATTAATGCGAAGTTATTTCCCGCTTTTTCTCCCTTTACGTTAACAATTGAGATATAAATCGAATTATATTTCAATTTGTTAGAAATTTTTTTTAAATTTTTATTTTGTTCAAAATTTTTATAAAAATCATTTAAAGGTATTGTGGATATAATTTTATCTGACCTTATTTTTCTTTTGTTATTTTCAACTATCATTATATTTTTTTTTTTAAATATTTTTTTTATTTTAAAATTTCTAACAATCTCAATTTTTTTTTTATTTAATTTATTTAAAAAAGCATCAAACAAAGATTGTATTCCTCCTCTTTTAGGATAGTCAAAATATAATTGATGTTTATAGCCCTCTGTTCTGATTCCTTTAGCACTTTTGATTATATCTTCCACTGGTGGCTGGGGAATCCTGTCAACCATTTGCGTATCAAGTTTAGAAACATCCATTTTCCAAATTTTATTATTATAAGGTTTAAGGTACTGCTCAAAAATTCCTTTGCCGAAAGTTTTAAGAAAAAAATCTTGCATTGTTTTTGGTTTAATTTTTTTATATGGATTATTTAAAAATTCTTTTAAAGCTGTTTCTCTGTCTTTCTTTGGTAGCTTAAAGAGTTCATTTTCATATGGATATTTTATGTAATATGAATTTTTGTAAATAATTTTATTCGATCTTTTAATTTTTTTTTTGTTATTTTTTAATACTCTTAACATTAAATTTAGAATATCTTTATGTTTGGAAAAAATTATATGCGGTCCTACATCATAAAATATATTATTTATTTTATATGATCGCAGTAATCCACCTAGCTCTTTTTCTTTTTCAAGGATTGTAATCTTTTTTATTTTTTTTATTTTCTGTAGAAAAAAAGCTAGAGCAATAGATCCTATACCAGCTCCTAATATTGTTATTTTCATTTTTTTAAAAATTCAATGTATTTATTAATAATTTTATTACTATTAAACTTTAAATTAGCTTCTTCATATATAATTTTGTTTTTATTTATAATATTTTTTAAACACCATCTAATTCCAATTTCTAAATCTTCATCAGAATTATATTTTGCAATATATCCATTTTTTTTATGATCTATTATTGATGTCAAACCTGTGTTTTCAAATACAACACAAGGGACACCGCAATGTATTGCCTCCAAAGCAATTAATCCAAAAGCTTCTAATAAACTTGGTATTACTACAATATCTGAGCATGAATAAATTAATCTTAGAGTGCTTTGATCTGATACTTTTCCTAAATTATATATTTTTATTTTCTCAAATTCATTTTTAATTTTATCAATTTCAATTTGATCAATCCCAAATAAAATTAATTGAATTTCTTCATTAAAATTTTTAGATATCCTATTTATTGTTTTTTTAAATAACTCAAAACCTTTTCTCTTATTTTTTAAAAAATTATCAGCACCATAAAGAACAACTTTACTTTCTAGGTCAATACCAAAAAAACTTCTTGAATTTTTTTTATCAAAAGGTTTCCAAACCTCATTATCTAGCATGAGAGGAATTTCAGTTAATAATTTATCTTTAAAAAGATAACTTTTTTTAGCAGAATTATACATCCAGTTAGATGTACAAATTATTTTACTTACATTATTAAAATATTTTATTTTTTTGCTCCATATTATTCTATTTATATCTAATCCTTTTTCATCTTCTGGCCTGTTATTTTTTTTATAACCCTCAATATATCTAGAACTATTAGTATAATGTTCCGCTCCGCAAAAAGGCCACATGTCATGTAATGTCCAAATTATCTTTGCTTCAATTTTGTTTACATCAGAAATTGAAATTGTTTCATTGCCAATCCAATGTAAATTTACATAGTCAGGCTTAAGAGAATTAATCAATTTTAAATTTTTAGATGAAATTACATTCAAAGAATGAGTATTTTTATTTTTAGTTTTGAAAATGTATTTCAGTTGTCTGCTTAAAGAGGATTTGAGTAAATTTTTAATTTTCTCAGATGTTTTATTTATTGATAGTATTCGATTACTATTATCGACTTTTTCACTTACAACAATTTGGGAGTCTATACCATTTTTTATTAATAGATTATGAAACCTTTTTAAAGCAATAGCTGCTCCTCCAAAATTATCAGAATAATTGACATGAACAATTTTCATAGAAATTTAACTATAGCTATTGAACAAAATAATCAAATATAAAGATATTTAAATCAATCAATTTATATTATAAAAAACTTCTTATTAAGAATATTCATAAATTCAAATATAGTTATTAAATATGGATGAATATAGTCAAAAACTTGAAGATTTTCTTTTCAAAGAAATTAGAGATATTGAAAATTTAACAGTGTTGGAATTTGGAGTGAGGCATGGGATCTCTACAAAAAGATTTCTTGAAATAATAAATAAAAATAAAGGACATCTTTACTCAATAGATATGGATGATTATTCTGATGTAGCCAATGATAAAAATTGGACATTCATAAAAAGTAGAGATGATAATTTTGATTTTTTAGAAAATAAAATTCCAGAAAAGTTTGATGTAATTTATCTAGACTCTTTTCATAGTGCTCCTCATATAAAAAAAATAATTTATCATTATTTTTCTAAATTAAAAAAAGATTGTTTTTTTTTTATTGATGATATTTCTTGGTTACCTTACGTGAAAGATAATTATAGAAATAATTTCAATTGTGAAATTAATAACAAAGAAACATTTTATATGTTGCTTGAAATTTTGAGATCTAATAGAGAGAATATCGATATTTATTTTTCATTTATTGGCTCTGGAATGTGTAAAATTGTAAAAAAGAATAATTCAGTACTAAATAAAGACAAAAAAATTTTATCTAGAACCCTTACAGTAAAAAATTTTTTGAGAAAATTTTTTATTAAATAAAATGAAGATAATTGAATTTCTTGGAGAAAGTAATGCAGGAAAAACTTTTTTATTTAAAAAGGTTAATCTTAAATATAATAAAAAAAATATATATACGTATAAGTTAATATTTTATTACTTTCTATTAAGAAATAATAAAATTTCATATTTAAAGTATATTTTAATAAAATTTTTGATAGTCAATGAGGTTGGAAAATCAAAAAATCTTATAATTAAAATTTTGGGTAATTTCTATTTTAAGATTGAAGAAAATTTAAAAATTGAAAAAAAAAAAATTATTAATAAGGTAAATAAAAAATATAAAAAATTTATATTTCTTTATAATTTCTTATTAAGTCAATTAGCAAGTGAAGAAGAGCAAAGTATATTAAGGAAGTGGATAATGGATGTTTTAATTGGCCATTATTTAACAACAAAAAAACATTATAATGGAATTTTGCTGGCACCTGAAGGTATTTATCAGAGAATATTTAGCCTTTATAATAGATCAAATATATCAAATCAAACCTTAAAAAAATTAGTTTTTTTATCTCCAAAAGTAGATCAAGTTTTTTTAATAAAAAAAAAAAACAAGAAAATGATTAAAATTAATAAAATTTTTACATTAATTAAAAAAAAGAAGATTAATAGTTCTATTATTGACAATAAAAAAAATTTTGAAAATAATTTAAAAATAATAATTAAAAATTTAAAAATAAAAAATAATGAGTATTAAAGTACTGCATATTGTTGGTGGTGCCTCAACAAATGGGGCAGCAAAAGGTGCATGTATTTTACATGAAGCATTAATAGAACTTAAAATTAATTCTCATTTATTAAATGATACACCAATAAAAAACTTTAACTTTGTTAAAAATGCAAGCACGATTAATGAAACTTTTATGAAAAATATCATGAGCAAATTTTTTATAAATTTAGAAAAATTTTTAAAATCTTTATTCTTACACTCTCCAAGAGAAACATTCACTCTTGGATTGTTTGGGTTTGATATTACAAAATTTAAACAGTACAATGATGCTGATATAGTGCATATTCATTGGTTAAATCAGGGTTTTATAAGAATGAGTTCTTTGTCAAAAATTAAAAAACCTGTGATCTGGACAATGAGAGATATGTGGGCGTTTACTGGTGGTTCTCATTACACTATGGATTTTAACAAATATGAAGAAAGCAAATTATCTAAAATAGTTAAAAATTTTAAAAAAAAATCTTACAAAAAAAATTTCCACTTTATTGCTATTAGTGATTGGTTGAAAAATAAAGGACAAGAAAGTTATGTTTTAGAAAATTTTAATGTTCAAAGAATATATAACAATATTGATCTAAAAAATTTTCAAGACATATCCAAAACCGAAGCTAAATTATCTTTAGATATTAAAACTGATAAGCATATTATCTTATACGGTGCAAATAACCCTCAAAGTAAAAGAAAAGGTTGGAATATTTTTATTGAGGCTTTAAAAAAAATTGATAAGTCAAAATATTTTTTATTAATATTTGGAAATTTTTGGTCACAGAAAATATTAGATGACATGGCTATAGAATATAAAAGCCTTGGATTTATAAATGATCATAAAAAATTAAATTTAGTCTATTCATGCGCAGATTTTTTTGTAGCTACCTCTATTCAAGATGGGTGGCCTAAAACCTTTGCTGAAGCAATGTATTGTAATACACCTGTAATTTGCTTTAAAAATACAAGTATTGCAGAGATAGTTGATCACAAAATAAATGGATATGTGGTTGATGATTTTGACTCTATTAAATTAAAAAATGCTTTTGAATGGATGTCAGAGCGAATTAAAAATACAAAACTTGAAAAAATTGTTACCAAAGATAAAATCAAAAAATTTGGCTCAATTGAGATAGCTCATAAGTATATCGAGCTATATAAAAATGTTTTGTCTAAAAAATAAATGAAAATAGCAATTATAGGTGCTGGGATTTTTGGTTCTACTTTATCTCTTATACTCTCTAAAAATAAGTCATTCGAAATTGATTTGTTCGAGAAAAAAAAAGATATAATGCAAATGGCGTCAAAATATAATCAACAAAGATTTCACCATGGTTTTCACTATCCAAGGTCACAAAATACAATAAAAGAAGTATTAAAAAGTAAAAAAAGTTTCGAAAAATTTTATGGTACAGATATTTTTGGTAAAACGAAAAATTATTATGGATTAGTTGAAAAAAATGGTAAAACAAAAAAAAAGGATTTTATTAAAGTTCTAAAAAAAAATAAACTAAAGTATTCTAATTCAAAACACGAAAGTTTTTCAAAAAAAGTTGATTTTCAAATTTTAACTGATGAAAAAATTCTTAATTATTTCAAATTAAAAAAAAAAATTACCTCTGAAATAAAAAAATCTAGAGTGCGTCTTCACTTAAATCAAATTTTCAATGTAAAAAACTACAAAAATTACGATTATATTTTTGTATGTACTTATTACGAAAACAATAAAAATTTAAGTCATTTAAATATAAAAAACTTGAATAATTTTAAATATGAATTAATTGAGAAACAAGTAATTCAACTTCCTAAAAAGTATAGAAATTTCAGCTATGTAATTATTGACGGAAAATTTTTATGCTTAGATCCATATCTTGGAACAAATTACCATCTTTTAAGTCATGTAAAATACTCAAAACTTGAAATTAAAAATTCTATTTTTGCAAAATTCAAAAATAAAAATTTTAATAGGGTGGGTCAGTTTATTAAATTTAAAAGAAACAAAAGATTTATTAAATATATTAATGATGGAAAAGCATATCTACCTTTTTTAAAATATTCAAAATATATTGGATCTTTTTTTGGAATTAGAACTATTGAAAAGAATAAAGAAAATACTGATCAAAGAATAAATATTTTAAAAAAACATTCAAATAATATATTCTCAATATATTCTGGTAAATGGAATACAGCAGTAGATATTTCTTTGACGATTAAAAAATATTTAGAAAAAAAAAAATGAGGATAGCACTAATAGGTATTGGAAAATGGGGCAAAGTATTACTAAGAAATTTAAAAAAAATTACAAATGAATTAATTGTTTTAAAAAAAAAAAATTTAACTTATATTAATAAAGATATTAATTGGGCAATTGTTTCTACTCAAGATCATAATCATTACAAAATTGTAAAGAAATACTTGGAAAATAAAATTAACGTTTTTTGTGAAAAACCAATTACAAGACACAAGTTACAAACAAAAGAATTGTATAAAATTTCTGAAAAAAAAAATGTTTATTTATTCGAAAACCAATATTATTTTTATTTTAATAAAAAATTTAAATTTTATAATAAAAAAAAAAATATTGTTATTAGACAGAAAAAAAATAAAAAAATTAAAATTAATGAAATTTTATATCGTTTAACCTATCATGATTTATTGCTATTTTATCCGTACATTAAAAATAAGAAGCTAACTAAAATACAATTCGTTGAATTTAAAGATAATAAATTAATTTTTAATCTTTATTTTAATCAAAAATTAGTTGTTAATTTTTATTATAATTTAAATAATTTTAAAAAAAACCATAGTATTAATAATAAATTACTTAAAACAAATAAAAATATTCTTCTAAATTATATGAAAAAAGTTTTTGATAAAAAAATAAATTATAAAGAAAATAAGCTTAGATCTTTATTTATAATTAACCTACTCAATATAATTGAAAAAAAATTAAAAAAACTAATTTAATTTAAATTAATTTTTTTAAGATTTTATGACCATTCATGTAATTAAACTTATTCAAAGTTTTAATTAATTTAGTCTTAACTTTAAGATCGACAGGTATAGGTTTAATAAGGCTGATATATTTTTTAGCGCTATAAAGATTTCCAAATACACCATTTTTTTTATTCATATGCATTTTAATTTTTTTTTGATGATTAATCACATATCCAATATGAAATACTGTGGAATTAATTTTTCTTTTCAATGGATAAAAGTTATCATATTTTCTAAATCCCATTCCATCATGATTTGACACATATTTTTCAGCCTTAACAATTCTATGCCATGTATTATAGGAGGTAAATTTTGGATCTCTAATAGAATTAAAATTAAATACAAAGTGTACAAATTTCATCTTTAACTCATCATACGAACTAAGGATATTTTTATTAATTATTTTTTTTAAATTAATATCAAATAATTCATCTGCACCACATAACATTATATTTTCATTTATACATTTGCTTGATAAATAATTAAAGGCATCAGCAATCCATCTCCCTCTTGTTGAGCAGTTATTTGTTGTACTTGAATTAAAATTAAAAAACTCAATTTTAATTTTTTTTCTATATTTTGTTTGATTTAAAAATTTATTTAAAAGTTTACTATATCTTTTATTAAACGTTTGTTTATCTACTCCAATTATTAACTCATCTAGAACTATTAAGGCACTCTCGAAACAAATATCAAATGGATATAAATCCAAATTTTTAAGACAGGCAATACCACTAATTAAATTTTTTTTCCTTTTTTTTGGAAGTAAGACATCTCTAGAATATAAATAAAATTTATTAAATTTTTTCCTGCTATTTAAGTTTATTTTTCCATACTGATCATAAAAATATAAATTTAAATTTTTATTTATATTTATATTTTCATTGTTTAAAAAAATAAAATTAAAATTTTTATATGAAATTTTATTTGTTAAAGAAATGTTTTTTTCGGATATCAAAATATTATTTTTATTTTTTTTATTTTTTTCTATTTCATTTAAAAAAGTTTTTTTTGAAACAACTTTTAGATTTTTATTTTTATTATAATTTTGGAAAAAATTATCTTTATATACAATTGTTTTGCAATTCAATGTGTTTGATATAAAATTGTATATTAATTTTGAATTTGCTGAATAAATAAAAAATACAGGTTTTGTCTCAATAAAATACCTTAAACCATGTATATAATCTAAATCATAATATAATGAATTTAATTCTTCTTTTTTTAAAAAATTAACATTGATTCTAAATTCTCCTAATGTTTTTACTTTTATTTTTTGAGATAATATTTTGAAATTTCTAGGAGCTATAAAAGTTTTATATAACGCTTTTAAGTATTGATAATTTGAGTTCTCATTTAAAAAATATTTGAATTTTCTTATTTGTAATTTCATTTCAAGTTTATTTTCAGTTTATTCACAAAATATTGTTGATTACTTAATAAAAACAAAAATTTTTAATAAACATTTATTAACTAATAAATTTTCATGCTACAAGATATAATTATGATAAAAACAGTAATCCTTGCTGGTGGACTGGGAACAAGAATATCTGAGGAAACAAAAAAAATTCCTAAACCAATGGTAAAAATAGGAAATTTGCCAATCATTCATCATATCATAAAAATTTATGAGTCATATGGATGTAAAGATTTTATTATTTGTGGAGGTTATAAATATAAATTAATTTCAAAATATTTTAAAAAGATGAAATTAAATTCAAATGTTAAAGTTATAAATACTGGTATAAACACAATGACTGCTGGTAGAATCCTAAAAATTAAAAAGTATGTTAAAAACGATACTAAATTTTTTTTAACTTATGGGGATGGCGTATCAAACGTTGATTTAAACAAACTATTAAAACTTCATGATAAAAATAAAAAACTTTTAACATTAACTGCTGTTCAGCCTAACGTGAAATATGGAATAGTAAAATTTTCAAAAAAAAATAAAATTATCAGTAAGTTTGAAGAAAAACCAAAAAAACATTACATCAGTGGAGGTTTTTTTGTTGTTTCAACAAAAATATTTAAATACATAAAAAATTCGAAAAGTATTTTTGAATTTGACTGTCTTCCTTCATTAGCAAAAAAAAAAATGATTATTGGCTATAAACATCATGGTTTTTGGCACTCTCTTGATACAATGAAAGACAAAATAAATCTAAATAAATTATGGAAAAGAGGTAAAGTTCCATGGTTAAAGTAACAAGAATTAAAAAATTTTTTAAAAAAAAAAAAATTTTAATTACAGGTAATACTGGTTTTATAGGATCCTGGCTAACGCTAATTTTTTTAAATTATGGTGCAAATGTTACAGGTATTTCAAAAGATTTAGGTTCTAAGAACGGTATTTTTAATATTTTTAAATTAAAAAATAAAATTAAGTTTTATAAATTTGATCTTACTGATGAATTTAAAACTAATAAATTTTTTAAAAATAAAAAATATGATATAATAATTCATCTAGCAGCTGAACCGCTTATAATTGATGGACATCTTAAACCATCCAAGATTATAAAAAATAATATTTTAAGTACTTTGAACCTAATTCAAAATATAAATAATTCTAAAACATATTTTATAAATTTTACAACCGATAAGGTTTATTTCAATAATAATAGTTCTAAAAATTATTTTAAAGAAGATAATTATTTATATGGAGACGATCCCTACAGTTATAGCAAAGTATGTGTGGATATGATGACTAAAATGTGGGTAAATAATTTTTTAAACTTAAGATGTGTCAATATAAGATGTGGTAACGTGATTGGGGGAGGAGATTGGAGTCACAAAAGAATTATTCCAGATTTAATGGAAAGTATTTTTAAAAAAAAGAAACTAGTACTAAGAAGCCCAAAATCAACAAGGCCATGGGTTCATATATATGAGGTCTGCTTTATTGTTTTATATCTTATATATAAAAACTATGGAAATAAAAAAATATATGAAGATTTCAATATTAGTCCAAATAAAAATGAAGAAAAAAATGTTTTATGGATTGTCAATTTTTATCAAAAATTATCTAAAATAAAAATTAATTTTTCTAAGAAGTTTGAATTCAAAGAAAAAATTAATTTAAAATTAAATAATTCTAAAATAAAAAAAAATTTAATGTTAAAATATAAATTTAATTTTAGAGATAGATTTTTAATGACTTATTATTGGTATAAATTTTTTTATAAAACAAAAAAAAAATTAATAGATAAAACTTATGATGATCTAGCACATTTTGAAAATATTTTTTTCAAAAAATAATTTAGTTATTTTAGATTACGGCTAATTAAGTTTATTAAAATCAAATTTGAATGTATCATTTGATAATTCATTATATTGCTTTGAAGAAATTGCAATTACAATACTATTATCAACTTTTGAAATTATTCTGTGAGGTACGTTTGGCAAAATCATTATAGCCTGGTCTGAACTACCGCTAAGTGCAAAAGATTTAATTTTATTTTCATGAACCAATTCAAAAAGACATTCTCCCTGCAAAACGTGAAAGATTTCAATTGTATTTTTATGAAAGTGTTCACCTCTTATAATCTCTTTTTTATCAAAAGTTATTACATATGATTCTTCTATCTCTTTTATCTTAAAGCTATTAATTAATGATTTAGTGAAAATTTTTGTTAAAACTCCTCTATCATCTTTATACTTATTTAAATTAAGTAACTTATATGACATCTCTTTTCCTAAATTCATCTATTGCTAATTTCATTCCCTTCTCAATAGAAATTTTTGGTTTCCAATTAAATTCTTTTGAAATATTTTGATTATCTCCTATAACTTTAGAAAACTTGTTTTCTTTCATTTTTTTTTTTCCAAATTTTAGTAACCTATGATTAAATTTACCAATTTTAACAAATTTAAATATAAAATTTTTTATAGTAATTCCTTTAGAGGAACATAAATTATATTTATTTTTTTTAGTTTTTTTAATTCCCAAAAGTAAACAGCCTTTCACAATATCTTCTATGTAGGTGTAATCTCTTATTTGTTCTCCATTAGTTAATTTGATGCTTTCATTTCTAGATAAAGATTTAAATAAACTAGGTAAGATTTTAGTACCACTTTCGTATGGTCCGTATACTCCAAACAAATATATTATTACATGTTTAATTTTTTTATATTTGCACACTTGTTCAACAATATTTGTTGTAGCTGCCTTAAACGTACCATATAGTGAATTTGGTCTTAATAAAGTTTTCTCATTTATTTTAATATTCGAATCTTTATATTCATAGCAAGAAGATGTGTGGACATATTTTGCATTAAACTTCTGACTAATTTCAATCATTTTTAAACTAAATTTTATATTACCATCTAGCATATTATTTATGTCCTTCTGTCTTGAATCAACTCCATATGATGCAAAATTAAATACCACTTTTATATTTTCTTTTAAATTACTTATTGATTTATTATTAATTAGATAAAAATTTTTATAATTCTTTAATATTTTTAATCTAAAATTATTCGAAGCATTTACTTCTTTTTCCCTGTATGCGAAAATTTTAATATTAGAATTTCTTAATACATATTCTACAAAGTTAAAGCCTATAAAACCAGAACTTCCTGATACAATTATACTGCCTTTTATATTTAATATTTTATTTTTATTTAACATTTTTCTAAATGTTAATTCGACATTATCTCAACAGCAGCTTGTTGACCCTTCATTGAAAAAGCTAAAAATTTGTATTGATCTTCACTAAATACTTCTGTCAAAGCTTTATATTCTCCAACATCCCATCCTGGAAAATTATAAAGTTCATCAAAAAGTATTACTGTATTTTTTGCCATATAGGGTTTGGTTATCTCTAGAATAAATTTGGTTGTTTCATATGTATCAACATCAATGTGTATAAATTTTATTTCAGGTTTTTTTTCTTGTAAAAAAATTTCTAGTGTATCTTGAATCCACCCTTTCACTGGCACCACATTCTTATTTAAAGGTGGTATCTTTTCTCCTAAATCAAATTTGCCTTTGGGTTTATTTTCAACTCCAACCCAATCTTCTCGCAAGCCCTTAAATGAATCAAAACCATAAATTTCCTTAACGAATCTTGATAAATAATTTATAGTCCTCCCTTTCCAAACCCCAAATTCTAAGTAAAAACCTTTACCATCTTTATCGTATTCTGAGGCTCTTTGTATGGCATATTTTCTTAATTCATTTGTTTCTAGAAAGAGTGAGCTTTTAAAATATTTTTTAAAGTGGTCATAACATTTTTCTAGCTCTTCTTTTTGGTATAGTTTAAATGATGATAAGTATATTGGTTTAGAATTCTCATTTTCAGGAAGACACTTATCTCTTAATAAAGTCAAAATCTTTTTTACATAATAAAGAAGTAAAAGAATGTATTTTTTAATATATTTCATTTAATAGACTTAGTTTAATTTTATTATAATGTTAAAAATTTTTTTTAGAATATATACAGGAAACATCACAATATACACAACTTTATATTGAAATAATTTAAAATTAATTATCTTTATTAATTCCTTATAAAAAGGCAGGTGCTTATAATTTAAAGCTAACTCTCTTGCATCAAAGAATTTTTTATTCATAATTAAATAAATAATTTTCAAAAGATCACTTCTAATATTTTTTTTGTTTTTATTTAGAAAAGTAACATTACTGTAAATCTTTGATGGGTTATTAAATTTGAATAGAATTTTTTTTTCAAAAAAACTCAGATTTTTACTATTAACTTTAAAATTTACACCAAAGTTCATATCTTCAAATTCAAAATTTTTATTCATATACTTAAATATGTCACTTATCTTGTCACAATTTTTATAAAATTCAAAAAAACCTGGTTCTAAATCTACAATACTTATATTTGATTGAATTTGTTTTTTAATACTTTTAAATATTTTTAAGTCTATACCTTGGGCATCAATAATTAACCAATCTATATTTTTTATATTATATTTTTCAAGACACTGATTTAGGGTAGTAACCTTGAATTTTTTTTTTTTTGCTAATTTAAATCTATGTGCACCATACCATTGATTGAAAATTTTTTTATTCGGTTCTAGTAAACTTGAACAATGAGGATCTTTTGTAATATAAAAGTTTTTATATCCACTTTTATTGTCAACTAATTCATCTAAATAATGAACTTTAATAAAAGACTTATGGTTACTTTTATCTATTGATGGATCTATACATACAAGTATAGATTTACTAGCAATTTTTTTCCAATTTTCAAAATTAGACCCTGCTGATCCGATATGAGCAAGCACAATAGGTTTTTTAACAAACAATTCATTATCTAAAATTTGTGAAATTAACTTATTCATTTATATTACTTTATAACTTGTTTAAACAATCTATGTAGAATTTATCTTTATTAAAATCTATCTCACTTTTAAATTTATTTTCTAATCTTCTCCAATTTAAATCACTTTCATTTGAGTTTAAGGGTAAAACAAAATTTTGAAAAAATTGACTTTTTTTCATTTCTCTATAGGGTATCATGGTTTCCATATAGAATAATATTTTTTTTGCTAATAATTTTTCTCTTTTTGATAATTTAAAATTTAATTTGTTAATATTTTTTAATTTTGAAAAAAAATCTTTTTTAGAATAAGAATTAAAAGTTATACCAAAATTTGAATAGGGTGGGTAACCACATGTGATTGGTTTTTTTCCTGATGATGCAAATTCTAATCCTATTGTCCCTTTCATAGTTATTACGGTGTCACATATTTGTATTAAGTTTTGGGTTGTTATATTTTTAGGGCACAAAATAATATTTCTATTTTGAAAAGTTTTTAAGTAATTTTCAACAATATTTTTTTCCCCATATTTTTTAGATAATGGATGAGGCCTTATAATCCAAAGAACATTGCTTGGTGATTTTTTAATTTGATTTATAGTTTCTATAAAATATTCATAAAAATCTCTAAAATGCAATTCATAACCTCCTCCATGTGGTGCATCTGAAAAAGCATGTGGTGCAAATATTACAATTTTATTAAAATTTTCATTTGAAAATTTCAATAGGAATTTTTCTTTTGAATAAAAATTTTTAGATTTATTTGCTAGTTTAACATCTAAATTATTAGTGTGATATAATTTAATTTTATTTGAAAACCTATTTTTTATAAATCTATCAAGTTTTTTCTCACTAATTTTTAGTTTATTTAATTTTAGCTTTTGCTTATTATCAAAAAAAATATGTCTTAATCCGTATTTTATATGATTTTTTTTGTACTCAATTAAAGCATTATTGTTATGAAAATAACCGGCTTCTAAAATTTTTATATTAAATTTTAATCCAACTCGAATGCATAAAGCATCATAATTTGCATAATTTGCAGTACCAACAATAATATACTTTACTTTATCTTTTTTTATTAATTTCAATATTTTTAA
>MDTG01301291.1_pt1 | contig 15038 bp, 12 predicted proteins | sample 811421 | NCBI WGS metagenome assembly MDTG01 (sample SAMN05326645, study PRJNA326480) | marine metagenome | isolation source: seawater | place: Pacific Ocean: South East | collected 2011
CGACATTTTAATTTGAATTAAAAAAGATCATCGGTGGACGGCCTTGGCCAACATTTTTAATTGCAATTAAAAAAGATCATCGGTGGACCGCCTTGGCCAACAGTTTTAATTGTAATTAAAAAGATCATCGGTGGACGGCCTTGGCCGACATTTTAATTTGAATTAAAAAAGATCATCGGTGGACCGCCTTGGCCAACATTTTTTAATTGAAATTAAAATCATCATCGGTGGACGAGGTCTTGACCAACATGTTTTAATTGCAATTAAAAGAGAGCATCTCTTTGACCGACAGTTTTAATTGTAATTAAAAAAGATCATCTCTTCGACCAACATTTTAATTGCAATTAAAAAGCATCATCGTTGGACGCTCTTGGCGACCGGTTTTAATTGCAATTAAAAAAATCGCGCGGCAGCAAGGTCTCGGCCAACATTTTAATTGCAATTAAAGTCATCGCGAACCGTTTCGTACTTCACATCGCGCACGACGCAGGCGTACAAGTGGCAGTCTGGAATATGCTGCGTCGTCGTGCGACAGTGGCCAATAGTGCGCACGAAGCGAATGCCACGGCGGCCGCAACATTGAGAAACAATTTGCTGACCCTAACACGCTGCCCCGAATGGCCGCCGCTTCTATCGTCGCGCCTGCGCACAGGAATAAATCCCGTAACAAGCAATTCTGCTACGCATCGCCGAATACACCGCTCAAAACTTGCTTAGAGCCTATCGTGTACATTTGGAATATGCAGTATATAGCTGCGAGTGTGTCAAGTAAATGTTGGATGTGTTCTATTTATTATTGACTGCTCTTCTTGGTCTACTCTTGTCCTTTTTAGTCGTTACCGTTTTCAACGTCGGCGGCACGAGTGACGACTCTTTGAACCGAGATGTACAGCAACTGCTTATGCAAAGCGTGTATTCGTTGGTAAATGTGATATTGATACCGGTTATTGGCGTGTGGTCTATAGTTTTGGACGTCGGGACAACAGCCGCCTCGCGCGCAAAATGGTCTGTGGCCTTGGTATTGTTTATTATTGCAACGGTGATGATGCACTTTTATCATTCTGAAATACTGTCTATTTTGGACGACGGGTGGAAATGTTTTCTGATTCCCCTGATGGACCGCATCGTCGAACCCATATTGCAGATTCTGCGTGTATTCTACGGTATGACCGTGCCGGTGTTCAACATGTTTTTAGTGATGCATGCGCAAGTGCTCAAAGCGTGGTACGTCACGCTGACCGCCTGCAGCCACATCAACATGTTCAAGATGTTGGAAGAAGTCGTGCAGGTTGTCATTACTGGCAGTTATTCGTTGACACATTGGTTCATAAATCCCGACAAAGACGCCAATGACGTTACCAACAACCTGTTCTACAACGATTTTGTCATCGAGCGCCCGATCAACCACACCCTGACAGCCCTTTCCATAGGCCAGGAGGTCTTGTCATGCGCGTGTAAACGTTTCGACCCTGTGTTCGGCATCTTATTTCACATTACCCGCGAACCACATGTGACGGCCTTTATTGACAATGCGTTTCAGGTGGCCATCCGTATATTCCAAATGTTTTTCCGCGTGCTGGTGGGCCCAGAATTTCCAAATGTCTACAAGGTGACCTTCAAATTGGAACGCGCGATCACCGAGCTCGGATTAGCCTTGGATGCACTGTTGTTCAATACCATTGGCAATATCATTTTGTTTTTCGACCAAGATTTTAGGCTCGAACGGTGGCCCGAGGAAGGCCCGTTCACCGTGTTGATGCACATTGTTGCTGGCGGCGTGCACTTTGCCGCGACACTTGGCATAAATGTCCCTCTGCATTTGATGGGAACGTTCATTGACGGCGTCTCGGTGCTAGACCTCGGCGTGTGGAATCTTGAGCCCGGGTTTGGCAAACTGTACAAGGCGTCAAATTCAGCCTTTGTGTTGGTACAGTGGATCGTCTGGGTGCTTCAACGGTTGATTTGGAACGGCGACGCCATATCCAACGTATTTTTGAACAGCAGACCCCTGAGTCCGCTCGAATTATCGTGTGATTGGGCCAGAGACGTCGAAACGCACACGTACGTCGATGTGCCGTATACAATCGCGTGTACCGGGTTCAGCCTGTCACAAGTGGCTGTCAACACGGCAGCGATTGTGTCTGGGGCTGTTGTCGAATTGCTGTTAAAGTCAATCTTTACACAAGAGCAGAATGTGTTTCGCACTTTTCAGCGGTGGGAAGGTCCGACTCTGCCGCGGATGAAAGTGTACACATGCGATGACCGTAAGCAAGCCACTGCCTACGATTACAAGTACAACAAATACAATCCCGGCGGTTGGATTTGGACGCAGAATCTGAACGAGTGTGGGTGTGATATTAGTTATGGGACAACATTGGACGAAGACGCCATCGCTTTTAATCCGTGGTGTGGTCAACCGTCGTTGAATTTTGATATATTTGGCCCCATGGACGCCTACGTCTCGCACATGGCACATGGCATTCTCGGACCGGGGTTTGGTGACGCCTTTCCGTACATCAAACCTATACGTAGCATTGACATTAATATAGAAGAGATTGGGTTTGAGAAATCGTTGACGCTGCCGTTGTTGATAGCTCCCGTAACGCGGACTACGATTGAGACGGCGCGTGTACTGACGCGTATGTTGTTCGCGTACGGCGATATTATGACGGGACACTTTTTCAATTACCCGGTCAATTGCGGCCATGGTCTCAACCAACTTCAGCTCGAAGCACGATACAGGTCGCAATATCCCGAGGCAAAGATGACCAACAACGAAACAGTCTTGCGTTGGCGCAAATGCAAAGACAAAGCGTACAGCGCGACCGAATTTCGAACCGCCAATTACAACCTATTGGACGACAAACAACGGCGGCGCATGCAGCTGTGCGACACAAACAATGATAAAAACGATTGCATGTGTTCGTACATGTCGCCGCTCAACACAACCTCGTCGTGCCGTTGCATTGCGCGGTATCCCGACATGGACGTATCTATGACATCACAACAAGTCGGCGATTTGATCGAAAAACGGTTCACATCGTCCAATGTCTCCTTGCATTGGTGTAACTCGATGATTTACGAATGGACGTTTCAAAATACAGCTGCGTTTGCCGACGCGCTGGACTATATTGTGTCGTTAGGCCCGCTTAATCCCAACTGCGACGTGATGGACCGTATACTCGGCACAGAGCGCGAACCCGAAGAATGCACCATGACCCGACTTGAGGCTCAGGCGGCAAAGAATGCACACAAATCATGTTTGCAGGACAAAACCATAAAGGACCTCGAATGTGCACTGATTCAGGCTGCTCAAAGGGCTTCAGAAAATGACAAGGGGAATCGCACAGCCGTCGCGATTCAGGCTTGGCAAAATGTGGGGGGCGACAATTCTGACCTCGGTGCGGCACGACGTGCAGCGATGATTGTTGTCCGAGACGCGGTCCAGACCAACATCACATTTCTAAGTGCGTTTGAGACATGTCAGGAACAACTCGCATCCTTAACCGACGATTGCAAAGGGTTGTCTCCGCGAGACCTTGTGGCGCGCGCGGCATTAAAATGTCACGAACGGAATGCGCTGATCAAAGGCGGAGGCCCGGCGGGTGAGCGTTATACGTCAACGTACGAAATCATGACCAGTCCCACGCTCACGTTTGACGACGAATTTTTGTCGGCCGGTGAAAAAATGAATCATCTGTCCGATCTGTTTGGCCATAAAGAGACGGGATGTTCCATCGTCACAGATTCCGAGGGGCGCAAAGACTGGGCCTGTGATGTGTCGGATGGCATACTCTTGTCCGATGTAGACGGGTCTCTCGACCCGGACACCGCCGGTTGCAAAATTTACGGACGCAACGATTTCTTTTGCTCGGCCGGTTTGTACATACGCAACGAAAAGCGCCTCAACATTAACATTGCTCGCCAAGTCTTGAACAACGGCATTTCAATCGTCGCTGGAAATTACGAGGACATTAACTTGAATGCTTTGCCGCGTCTGTGCGATTACGAGCGTCACAAAGGCGCGGTGGCCGCGATGATTGCAGGTGTCATTCCGGGAATTCCGAAAGCCCTTCAAATCGCACTGGCCAAATTCTTGTTCTTGGTGTTTCAGATGCTCGAAATTCATTCAAAGCGCCTGGCGCTGACTGTGATCAACGTCTTCCAAAAAATCGTCATCGACTTTGCTGCGGATATGTTGGACGCCGACAAAGTGAAAAACGCGTTTATGAGGGGTGTCAAGGACGTCGTTGAAATTTATACTTTTGTGATCAAGTTTTCGCTTCAAACTATGGGCGATCTCCTCAACGTCATCAAACGCCAGGCGGGCAAAATATGTTTTGACATTTTGGACGTCGTCGAAATGATCGAGGAGCAACTCAAAGGGGAACTCTTGGAATTTACCGGCCTGGTGGTCGAAACTGCGTTGCAACTGTTGGCGATTTTTGCCGGCGATACGAGTGCGATCAACGATTTCCTCAACAACATTCTGGAGATCGCAATCACGGCGAACAAAATGTTTTACGAACAAATTTTCACCATATTTTCCACCATTATGAAAGCGTTCGGGCCCATCGGTGAATTCTTCAGTGCCTTGGCGGGGTCGGTGTGTAGCGCACTCAACGTAGTCATGAGTGTTGTACAAGGTGCGTTCGACACAGTCGGCAACCTGATCTCTGTGATTCCCGGGGTCAATTTTAAAATGAAATTAGGTTGGAAAAAGATGAAATGTCCGTCCGGGGTGCTCGGGGCGTCACGGTCACACGCACATTTCAAAAAACACTTTTTAAAGTCGGACGACGAGGACATTTTGCGGCGCGTGGCGGAGACTCTGGACTGGAACGGCACGTCGGTGTGTGACCATTTCATGCGGCTGACCAGCGAATACAAATACTCAGAACTACGTCCGTTGGAACACGCCAAATGGTTCGAATGTCTCGAGATGAAGTTGATTGGCGTGCAGATGGCCAAGTTTGTGGGTTCGCCAACGTTTCCGACGGACATCATGTACAACTGGAAGCGCAAATACGCACTGTTATACGAATTTGTGCGGGCATTGGCCACCGCCGCGCCTCACCTTTTGAAGTTCAAGCCGGACTGGGGCGGGCTCAGAAAGGAATTGAAAGACATTGGCGTGGACGCGAACATGTACATGTCGTTGTTGCGCGTGGCAACGACGCAAACTTATAAATTTGTAAACCACTTGGAAACCACCAACCTGGTGAAAATAGTGCTGCAACACGCCGACCCGGAGTTTGAAAATCCCGAAAACCCGTCGAAATCGGCGCGTGCATGGCGTGTCTGGAAGACCTCCAAGTCCATGTACAATACTGCGTCGTCGGAATGGGCCAAACGCGATATGACGCAGAGCTTGTGGAAAGCGACGGATGCCACGTACGCGGCCAAAACACACATGCACAACTGGTGGAACACATTGGGGACGGAACATCAACCCGTACAAACACAGACGGAAAAGGTGTTCGCCGCATTGAAATCACGGTGGACGCGTAGCATGGCCGAAATCAAACAGAAAACGCCACAACACAACATTCCGCATTGGCTCGGAATCCCCATCAAAACGCGACCTATGACCTGTGGCCAGCGCGGAAATCCACAATGGTGCACCGAATGCGGTATTGTCGACAACATTATTGCGCAGGCACTTGAGCACGCCGACGGTATGACGCACTATTACACGCGCTATTTTCCAAAAATGCTCACCAACGTGACGACGTACTTTGGAAATGCCATCGAAGCAGACGTCGAATTCTTTCACCGGCGCTTGTCAAAACTGGGTAACACGGCGTCGGAAGAAGTGATCCCTACAACGTCGATTCGCTGGACCGATTTTGTGGCCAACGATTGGACATATTTAGTGACCAACTTTACCGAATTTGTCACCAACAGCTCGCACAAAACAGAATGGCTGTACCACGTTGACAAATTCTTGAACGCGACGCGAAAATGGTTTACCTATGTCGACGATTCGTACGTCCCCTTTTATGGATACAGCCTGTACCACATATACGACTACATTCTGTTCACATCCTGCGACGTCGAGACCACCATTTTTATACCGCTGGACGAGAACGGCGACTACGGTCCCATCTTAGAAGAACGCCTACTGGCCATGGACCGTGCACTCATCGCGTGTCTTATTATTACACTGCTTATCGTCGGCAACACAACCTGGTCTGTCATTCCGCTCGTCTGGCTGGCGAATACCATCGTGCTCGGCTTCATCCTCGCCTTTGTGTATCTGTACACGGTTTATGGCTGGCAGCTGTCCTGTGCGCCCTTGCTGCCGTACACACTCTTAGAAGATATCCATGCCTGGTACATTACGCGATTAGAAACGGGCTGCTTTTACAAAATATTGCCGTTCATGGCCCTTGGGCCGTCCGAAGACCAATGTCGCATGTGTGCGTCTCCTGACCCGTGGCAAACCGAACAGTTACGTACGAATGAAGCGCGCCGCGCCCTCAATGCCTCGACGTGGAATGCGACCGCCGGCGAATCGCAGTTTACCCGCAATAATATGACGTATTACAACATCACACTCGGCGCACAACAGGGCTATTTGGACTGTGCCACGTATGTACGTGCAAACCAGACCGACGGCGAGCTGACCCTGCCCGAAATCATGGACACTTTTTCCATATTTTGGACGCCGTTGTTCTGGTTACGGTGGCAATTTCCAGAACAGGCGACATTCTTGGTTGAAAACGGCATCTTCGAGCTCGACAGCGTTCTGGGACGCCTGGCACTGGCCGCCTGGCAGGAAGAACCAGTGGACGACGTATGGATCGACTGCTATCACGCAATGTGGCTGAACAACGTCTTGGCCGTCATTGCCGGAGGCGCGGCAGTATACGTTGCAAGTAAGCTGACGATGGTGGTCGTTAACACAGCGATACAAGTGTTTATGTTTATATGGTATATGTATATGTCCCTGGGATACATGACACTGGCCGTGGAACAGTCAGTGGTTATCGTCGAATAGTATAAATATACGATTATTTTTTATGTACAATGTATACACTCGGGCTAAACACCGGTGATATTATTTTGTTTCAGGAAGAACCAAAATGCGGTTCTATTTTTAAATTGGTGGACTGGGCCATTCGATGCTGGACGCACAGTCCCTACTCACATGTCGGATTGGTGGTGGTGGACCCGCCGCGCGTCGATGTCACGACCGGCCAGGTCGCCCAGCGGGCAGACGGTAGCCCCGACATTCTCGAAGGCACTTTTGTATGGGATTCGTCCAAGCACGTGCACAGAGATCCCATGGACGGTAAAATTAAATTTGGCATCGCCTTGGTGCCCATCGACAAGTATGTGCACGACAACGCGCTCGACCATCAAACCCTCTACAAACGCTCGCCCGTCGATCCCGAGACGTACGCTTTGTTCACGCCCCAAAAAATGCACGACCTGTACGTCAAGGTGTACGGAAAACCGTATGACACCCAACTCAAACACTGGCTGGCCGGCATGTTTCATGTTTTGATAGCGCGTTCCGATAATACGTTCAATTGTTCTGCCTTTGTGTCGTACGCCCTGACGTACGTGGGTGTATTGGACGCAGAAACCAACTATACCATTCAGTCGCCGGCCAACTTGTCTTCGCGCGCGCACAACGCTTTGCACTGGCTACACGCGTACGGCCCCGACACGGAGTTTAGCGAATTTTAGCAGCACGGTGCGTCTTCTGCAAAGCCATGGCCGGATAGGTCTCCACGTCTGTCACCGTCATGCGAAATTTTTGCAGCAAGTGCACGTCACAGTGCTCTGCGCCGGAATAGGCCTTGGCGTCGGCCAGTGCGGCGTCCACAGGCGGTTGGTCGCCGTCGACGTAAATATTGCGCGTCCCCGTATAGGTCATATGCCAGCGCGGACACGAGTACTTGTACGTGTACACGTCCATGTCGTCACGCCGTCCCATGCCTAAATACCGCGGCGCAGTTCAAGTATGCGCCCGGCCACCTTGTCGCGGTAACGTGCCGGTACCGCGGACACGACGCGCGCCAAGTCGGCCGTCGTCATGCGGTACCCGTCGAACCGTCGAAACTGTGCCTGCGCATACGATTCAATGTCAATCGACCGCCAGCACATCCGTCGACTCTGAGACGGCTACTCGTAAAATAAACTATGCGTAACATGAAATGAAAATTAATGTGTTGATTTAAGTGTGAGTTTAGTTCAGCGCACCGCCCACCGCGTACTTTTCGTACTCCATGTCCTTGAGGAACGCGTTTTCGCCGTTGCGCACCGCGCGGCAGCCGGGGTACACATTGGGCCCCCAGTGGCCGGTGTTGACCGTGACGCGCGAGTACGTCTTCTTCTCCGAGTCCCACGACAGCTGATGGCCCTGAAAGCACACCGTGTTGAGGTGGCGCATCGGCGACAAGAACTGCTCCTCCTGGTCAAAGTTCTGCAGGCGGTCAAAGCCAAGGGCGCGGGCGTACGCGGACGCGTTGGGGTAGTGCTCGGCGTCGTCCTCGAGCGTGCTGTTGTTGGCGTCCAGCGTGTGGTTGTTGTACGAGCCCGAAATGTCGAGCGGGTTCTGGGGCTTGGCCACCTTGCCACCGACGGCGGGAATCCAGATGGGAATGATATCGTGCGAGAAGGAATCGCGCGCGAGCTGCTCGGAGAACTTGCCCTGGCGCTGGCCGCCCTCGCCGGGAAAGACGCCGGTACCCTCGCCCGCGATGTACGAATGGGCGAAAATGTCCTCGGCCAGCATGATGTTCTTGCTCTGCTTGACAATGCTCTTGTGGTAGAACGTATAATGGCCGATGTGCACCTTGTGCATCACATCATCGGTCAACATAAAATCGTGGTGGCCGTGAGCGGTGAACCCGGTGTCGAGACCGCCCTTCATGAGCACGCCCGACGCCATGTTGTACGTCTGGAACGGGCGCAGGAGCAGGACAGTGCCCGTTCCAGACGTGTCCACACCCGCGGCCGCGGCGTTGAGCTTGGCCTCACCTTCACACGCGGCGTAGTCCATCTTCTCGAAACTGTCCGAGTCCATCGAGTAAATGTAAATGTCGCGCTTGTCGCCGGCTCCGGCTTGGGCCGCCGTGGGGAACAGAAAGTACTCGCCAATCTGGCGCTGGCGGACCAACAGGTCGCGCGGCTCGCCGATAAAGTCAATGTCGAACGGACGCGTCTCGAACACTTTGCTGCCACGGAATGTGAGCAGGTTGTCCGGACCCTTCTCGAGATTGGCGGCGGCGCCCGAGCCCTTGCGGTAAAACTCGACCTCGGCCGACGGCACCATCGTGACGTAAATCGACATCTTGCTGGGCAGAATCCACACGTTCGGGCGGACGCCCTCGTACTTCATCTGATCCTTGAGCTCGGCGTCGAGCAGATACAGCCCGCGCTCCTGCTTCTGGACGACGCCCCAACGACGCCGCTGCTGACGCAGAAGCTGGCCGGGGCGCGTGACAGTGGCGCCGTGCTGGCGCTCCCACTCCTTGTAGTGGTTCTTGCTCGAAAGCAAGGCGTGGATGACGCCGTGGTACGCGGTCTCGTTGACCGAGTCGACGATCTGGCGCAAGTTCATGAGGTAATGCTGGCGGCCTTGGTCCGTCTTGTAAAACCCGTGCTCGATAATAAACGCGAGGCCACGTCTGACAAGACGATCCGAACGAGACTCGCGCTCGGCCGTCACATACCGGGGCACACCTTGGTGCGGCTCCAGGTCCATCAGGGTCTTGTTGAAGCGGAAGATGTCCCACTTGACCGAGAGATCCTGCGTGAGAACCCACGGGAGCACGTCGCGCGTGTACCAGGCGTCCTCCTCGGTGATGAGGTAATCGAGGACAGACTCGAGGTGCTTGTTCTTGCCTTCGTAGGCCTTGGGGAGGTTGTACGTCTCGTGGGCGAAACGGTCCTCGGCCAGCATCTTCTGATACTGGGGTTCGACGGCGCCGAAAAACGGCTGAAGCGCATGGTTCGGGGAAGCAGTGCCGACGCCAGAAAGTGCAGAGGTATCTTCGTAGGACATGTTAGATACCAGGAAACCCGTGTCTTATATACTGTGTTTTCATTCTGCAAAAATGGCAAAACACTTTTTACAATCCTGTCTCGTGGGGTATAAACGGCCTACTGAGACACATGTTATGGGCGGGCTCTTCAGCCACTTGGAAAAATTATGGCAATCGTTCCATCGGGATTCGGGAATCCTGATTTTGGGCCTCGACAACGCGGGAAAGACGGCGGTACTGTACGCACTGCAACTCGGCGAAGCCGTCACCTACACCATTCCGACGATAGGATTCAACGTGGAAGAAGTCAACATTGGCCGCGTGTGCATCAAAATGTGGGACATGGGTGGCCAAACAAAATTGCGCGAACTGTGGCCACATTACTTTGGCCAGACGGACGGCGTCGTGTTTGTCGTCGACTCGGCCGACCATGACCGCATCGAGACGGCCAAAACCGAACTGCATGCGCTCATGTCGCACAAAGAACTCACCGGAAAGCCGTTTCTGGTGCTCGCCAACAAACAAGATTTACCCCGTGCCCTCGACAAAGCACAGATGACCGACGCCTTGGAACTGAACAAAGTGACGTGGCTGGAATGGCGCATGGTCGAGTGCTCCGCCACCAAAAACGACCGCGCGCGCATCGGACTCGAGTGGTTATCAGAACAAATATAGTATATAATCATATTTTTTTCATAGGGCCGTACATGTTAAAATTTGTCGCCGGCGCTGTCACCGGCTGGGTTTCCGCGCGTGCCCTGCCGCCCCCCCAAGAGCCGTCGCAACGACTTCAACCACCGACGTACGACGAAGTGTACGTCTTGGCGCGAAAAGCCAAAGACGCTGTTGAACGCGTCCTCGAAAAGATAGAACTATCGCGCTGAGACCACGCGTTTCTGCGGATTCTCGTTGACCTTTTCCACGATGCGCGACGCACACGACCCGCACACCAGCTCGTGCCCCGGCAAAAAGTACACGTCTGCCCCACACCGGTAACACCGGTACTTGAGCGAACTGTACTGCTGTGAGACGCACAGCACCTTGCGTTTGCGGCGGCGTGGCGCGGCCTTGGCCGGCACTGGAATACGCGCATGTAGGGAATACGACGAATGCATAATGCCCTGCGCACCATGAACATATATTTAAATACTAGAATGAGCAACATTTTTGAACGGCCCAACTTTCATTCGATAGCCGCCCAGGGGTTGACCAAACCCGAACAGGGTACGCAGGCCTGGCTCGACGGCCGCAAGGGCCGCATCACGGGCAGCAAACCCGGCAACCTGTTCTTTGCCTTCAAGCAGGAAAGCGACTGGGACGAGATTCTTGAACAGTGGTTTGGCGATGCCGTCGAGGATTTCGACGCCATCTCGCGCGAACGCATGGCCTGGGGATCGCTCCACGAAGACACGGCGGTCGGCGTCATCATGGACACCTTTCCCACGGCGCAATTCTTTGAATGTCCGCAAATCAACATTGACGACGTCTACGCCGTGTCGCCCGACGGCGCCCTGCTCGTGCTTCATGAAGACGGCACCCACAAGGAACATCTCAACGTCGAGATCAAATGCCCCGGACTCTACGGCAAGGGCGGCAAACAAACGCCCGAACAGATGAAGGCCATGCTGCAAAAGAAATGGAAATTTCCCGCCTACTACTACATGGTGCAAATTCACCTCGAAATGGTGGGCCAAAACGCCCAGGAAACGCTCTTCGTCGCGTGGACGCCGCTGCTGACACGCATGTGGCGCATTTCCTTCGACCGCGAGTACTGGAACGTGTGCCTCGAGGTACTGGAGAATTTCCGCAAGAAAGACGTGCCGTTCGACGTCATGTACGCCAAAGTGCAAAAACTCGTGCGGCTGTCGCGCCGCGTGGCCAGCCGCTGCCAAGACACGATGACCGAAGTTTCTGCTATTTAAGTCGACATAGATACCAGGAAACATGAAAGAATGTGTGATTTGTTATAAGCGCCGACGCGCGTTTACCGTCCTTACGTGCGGCCACGAATTCTGCACGACGTGCTGGAAAACATGGTCGCACCGTCAGACCGCATATTACTATAAGAAATACCCTACGTGCCCAACCTGTCGTCGCGCACAGCCGCCGTTCCACCCGCCCTGGCACTTGCTGCTCGCCCTTCTGATGTTGACGTGGTGGTTTTTGAGACGTTCGCCCAATCTCGTAAAAACTCTGCCGACGGCTTGAACGTACTGCGTCGCTGTCGCGCAGAAGACACACCATGGAACACGGCCACTGGAGACGTCACTGGAGACACGTACTCCATCTCCGGGCCCTTGACCACGAACGGTTCCCACGAATACGCGGCCGCCAAACAACGGCGCATGGCCAGTCTTGACGAGATGCGAATCGGGCCCGACGATTGCGAATCGACATAATACAAATATCGGTCGCTGTCCACCTGTTCCGGTCGCATGCACGTAAAATGATGGTTGATCGGCTGGTGGACCAAAAAGCCGCGAAACAGCGGGTCTTGTACCAGTGTTTCCATCGCAGCAGCTGTCCATGCGCGGCCCTTCTTTGACTGCACGGCGCGCTCGACAGTGTAGCCGTGCGCGCGGACGGCTTCGCACACGGCCTCGACCGACCAATCGCCGCCAAACGACTCGTGATTGGACACGGGGTCGCCCGTCTGTTTGTGGATCGCATCGCACGCCGCATGCAAATCATCGCGCGTAATCGCTGCCGATTTGAATAAATTTTGAATGGCATGCAACCCACATTGATTGCCTTGCTGTCGCACGAAAAACATCCTACGCTGCCTCTACATGTCCTTTATATCGTATTTTGATTATGCGCAAACAATGGAGATCCTGGTATATAGCGCGAGTTTGAGTGAACGAATGGCATGCCGGATCTGTTACGAACCGGGCAATGTGGTGCGCGTGTGCGCCTGCAAGGGTTCGGTCGAATGGGTGCATCTCGCGTGCATCCAGCAGTGGATTGACGCGTCACACCGTCACAAATGCGAACTCTGTGGCCAACTGTATCACCATACGGCGCTGAGACAGCCGATACATGTCCAACACCTGTTTGAATGGTGTTTTTTCGGCATCACGCTGGGCACGTTGCAATCGGCGGCGATATGGTTGTGCCATCTCTTGAACAAGAGCCAATCGATCACGATCATACATATCGCCGTCATCTTTACGGCGATATTCACATTCTTGGCGATGATGTCCATTTTGCTGCTCTGGGCACACCACAAACGCGCCAGGCCGTTGATTGCGTCGTACTATGGCATGCTGGTGTTCACCAACGTCACCCTTCAGCTTTGCGTGCCGGCGCCCGCGTTAGTGCCCTTTTACGTGTTCGACGGATGCCTGCTGTGTTTGACGGCCGGCATAGACCATGCAGTGTTTGTACAATGTCCTGTGCACTGCCATCGTCTAAATTAACAGGACTGTGGACGGAATGTCTTTGAAGACAATGGTGCATGGGCCACAGTACAACGACAACACGCGTGTCCGCCCGCCGTCCACTTCGAGACAGTACAAACGTTGCCTCGAACACACGTTGTGGCTGCACCGTCCCATGGTCATGGACGGTGGTCGAGCACGCGTCTGACACCAGTGGAATCGAATGTTGCGACACACTACCTTGGAATAAAAGTCCACGTGCGCAGCGCAAGCCATATAGTAGTCGCGCAAGCATAGAAACGACGATATGTGGACGAGGATATCCGTGGGTAACCACATCTTTTTCTATCGTGCACTATAAATACGTCAACACGTGTTCTCAAATGCACATGGCATTTTCCCACAGCCACGCTTTTCCGTCGCATGCTCTGGCGGGAGCGGACATCGGTGGACAGCGCAAACAAAATGGTTGCCTGCCGATGTCCCGTGCGCTGCAATCGTCGAAACTAAGAAAGATGGGTAAAAAAGATAATGAGATTCAGCGTATTGCGCTCAATTTTTAAATATACGTTTACGTGTTTTGTATATAGAATGTATTGTCAGAGCTACCATAGCTGGCCGAGTCAATTCAAATCCGCATGGACACCGACTTGAATTCGTTTGGTTTTTTTTGTTGTGTTGTGCCAAGAGAGTCCGAATCGGGTGCAAGCGCATTTATACAGACGCCGAAGCCTAATTAAACGGGCTTTAAATACAAACGCCGTATAAAAGCGTCCATTTTATTACTGTCAGCATGGCAGCCTTCCCGCAGTCACGCTTTGCCATTGCATGCTCTGAGGCGGCAGAGGACATCGGTGGGCAGCGCAAACAGCAAGACACGGGCTACCGCGCCGTTTGCACCGATAAGGAGGGCCGTACGCTAACGCTGGCCGCCGTATTCGACGGACATGGGGTCGCCCGCGGTGAAACCTTCAGTCGGGTCTGTCGCGACACGCTGGCCGCGGCAGTCGCCAAGCCTGACTTTGTGGACGCATTTTACAGCAACCCCGAAGCCACGGGGCGCGCTCTCTTCGCGGCGATGTCCGCCGCGTGCTTTGCGACCAACCAGGCCGACCTCGACGCGTGGGGCGTGCCTTACAGCGTTGACAAGGGCCTGATCCACACCGAATGTCTGTCACGCCTCAACGGCGGTTCGACGGGCACACTGGTGGTGGTCACAGAGACCGGATGGATTCACACCTTCAGCGTGGGCGATTCCGACGCCTGGTTCGTGACGAGATGGACGCCCCAACTGCTGACTGGCAATCATTCGCCCGAAAACGAGTGGGAGTACGAGCGCGTGCACAGCCAGTGGCCAGACACCAAGTTCGAGTACCAGTACCAGGTCGCCTGTGGGCGTCCACGGCATTCTGGCGGCTCTCACATCTTCCCCAAGCGCGAGGACTTTGAGGGCTATTTTTGCAAAAACGTCAACGGCGACATGGCCTCCTTCATCAAGGTAGGCACGGCGTATCTAGCTATGACGCGCGCCTTTGGCGACGAACCGCTGCGCCACGGCGGCCTCTCGGCGGAGCCGTTTTACAGTCGTATACAGGCGACCGCTCCGGGCGTCATTCGCCTGGCCACCGACGGGTTTTGGGACAATATCCGAAACGCC
>MDTG01002643.1_pt1 | contig 15035 bp, 10 predicted proteins | sample 811421 | NCBI WGS metagenome assembly MDTG01 (sample SAMN05326645, study PRJNA326480) | marine metagenome | isolation source: seawater | place: Pacific Ocean: South East | collected 2011
AGACCGTCTGGCGTCAGGCCGACCGATACCAGGTCCCCCGCCTCTGCTTCATCAACAAGATGGACAAGATCGGCGCAGACTTCGCCTACTCATTCAAGACGATCCAGACGCGACTCGGCGCAAACCCGATCGCGGTTCAGATCCCCATCGGTGCCGCCGACGAACTCGAGGGCATCATCGACCTCCTCGAAATGCGCGCCTACTACTTCGACGCCGGCGAACTCGGCGCGAAGGTCGAAGAGCGCGACATCCCCGACAACATGATGGAAGAGGCCCAGGAATGGCGCCACAACCTCGTCGAGAAGGCCTCTGAAATCGATGACGTCCTGATGGAGAAGTACATCGAAGACGAGTCGTCAATCACGGAGGATGAGATCCGAGCCGCCCTTCGCAAGGGCACCATCGGAATGCTCTGCAACCCCGTCTTCTGCGGCTCCGCCCTCAAGAACGTCGGTGTCCAGCGAGTCCTCAACGGCGTGATCGACTACCTCCCGAACCCCTCGGAAGCCCCTGCGGTTCACGGCACCGACCCTCGCGACAGCGACACCCAGCTGACACGTGAGAACACGGAAGACGCACCCTTCTCCGCACTGGTCTTCAAGGTCGTCAACGACACCCACGGCGACCTGACCTACGCCCGGGTCTACTCCGGCGTGCTGCCCAGAGGTTCACGCGTTCTCAACCCAGGCAACGGCCGCAAGGAAAACGTCTCACGTATCTTCGAAATGCATGCCAAGGACCGTGAAGCCCTCGATCAGGTCGGCGCAGGCCAGATCGTCGCACTCATCGGACTGAAGAACTCCTTCACCGGTGACACCATCTGCGATCCCGACAACCCGATCATCCTCGAGAAGATGGACTTCCCCGATCCGGTGATCTCGATGTCGATCGAGCCCAACACGGCTGACGACAAGAAGAAGCTCGGCGAAGCGCTCACCACGATTCGTCGTGAGGACCCGTCCTTCCGAACGCAGTACAACGAAGAAACCGGCGAGACGATCATCTCCGGCATGGGTGAACTTCACCTTGAGATCATCAAGAACAAGCTGGTTCGTGACATGAAGGTCGGCGTACAGGTCGGTCGACCTCGCGTGTCCTATCGTGAAACGATCCTTGGAGACGCCAGCGATGTCCGCGGCCTCTTCAAGAAGCAGAGTGGTGGCCGAGGCCAGTTCGGCGATGCCGTCGTCAGCGTCTCCCCCATCACTGCAGCTGAAGCTGAAGAACAAGAACTGAAGATGAAGGACGGCGTCGTCTTCGTCGACGCGATCAGCGGCGGCGTGATCCCCCGTGAATTCATCCCTTCAGTCCAGACCGGTGTCCGCAACGCCGCCTCCAGCGGCGTGATCGGCGGCTACCCCGTGATCAACGTTAAGGTCGAGCTGGTCTTCGGTTCCTACCATGACGTCGACTCGAGCCAGATCGCCTTCGAACAGGCCGGCGCACTCGCCTTCCGACAGGCCTGCACCCAGGCCGGACTCGGACTCCTCGAGCCGATCATGAAGGTCGAGATCGTGACCCCCGACGAATTCTTCGGCAACGTCTCGGGCGACCTCTCGTCCCGTCGCGGCCACATCGTCGAGAGTGAGATTCGAAACAACGTGAGAGTCATCCAGGCCGAAGTGCCACTTTCCGAGATGTTCGGATACACCACGGTGCTTCGTTCCATGACCCAGGGCCGTGCGAACAGCTCGATGGAACCCTGCGAGTACCGACTGATGCCCGATCGACTCAAGGAAGAGGTCCTTGCGAATCAGTGACCCCCGCTCGCGAGCCTGAAACACGACTTTTCAACGGCCCCGTTTTCACGGGGCCGTTTTTCTATACTTGAGGCATGAACAGCAAGAGCATGGATATGAACACCTCGGGGACCTTGTTCAAGGATGAATACGCGATCGAGGTGGACGGTTGGTTCAGACGCCGGTTCAGGAACCTCTGCATCAGCCTGATGATCATTCTTGGCTTCAGCTGGGGCGTCGCTCTGCTCGTGATCATCGCAAGCAGCAGCCTCTCTACGGATTTGGATTCCGAAATCCTTAAGGACATGGAGCTCCCTTCGTTGATGCTCTACGGGACCTTCGGCGGAGCGATTGAAATCCTGGTTCTGTTCTGGTTCTTCTTCAGAATCCGTCCGGGATTGCAGACAAGAAGACAGCTCATCAATGCCTCGACCCTGATGATGAGAGTGCTCAGCATCATGCAGGTGCTTGCATTGACGATGACCTATCGAGAGAACATGCTCGGGGGCATGATCGGAGAGCTTTTTTTCTGGCACATCATGGCATGTCTTTTTCTTCCATGGACCGCGTGGGAGAGCCTCAAGGCATTGGGACCGGCGTACCTCCTCATCACAGTGATCATCATCGGAGAATTGGTCCTAGAGAACATCGCATCGGCACAGAGCATGGGTGCCACGATGGTGTTCCTGGGAATCGAAGCTCTCAAGTTGTGCTTCCTGTCACTGATCTTCGCACCGGGAATGCTGATCTGCTGGTTGCGGATCAGAAAACATGGCAGACGATTCAACCTCTCGATGTTGAGCCGTAAATATCTGGATCTACGCCAGGACATGGCACAAGCCAGAAAGATCCACGATGCACTGTTTCCTCAGGAGCACACGGATGATGAGATCGCATTCAAATTCGACTACACGCCGTACAGCGAGATCGGTGGCGACTTCGTCTGGTTCGAGCGAGTCGACGATCGGGTCGTTGCGATCATTCTGGACGTGACCGGCCATGGACTTCCCGCCGCGATGACGGTCAATAGAATTTCCGGTGAGATCGAGCGACTCAGAAGTGAGTATCCGGACGGTGACCCGCTGGTGCTCATGACCAGACTCAGCCGTTATTTCGCACTCACGATGGCTCCGCATCGCATCTTCGCGACTGGCATCGCATGCGAATTGAATCTGCGAAGTGGAGCATTGAAATGGGTCAATTCTGGACACCCCCCGGGCTTCATCATCTCCGACTCCAAGGGAATGATCGAACTGGGGACGACCGCGATGATGCTGGGCGCCACGAATCCGGAAGAGTTCGAGATCGAACAGGAGAAGATCGTCCTTTCGGAGGGGGACCTCGTAGGCCTCTACACCGATGGCGTGACGGAAGCACGTTCCGCCAAGGGCGAGATGCTCGGCCAGAAGCGTCTTCGTCAATACGTTCAGAACCTATCCAAGACCGAGAACTGGGCGAAGACGATCTCCGCTTCCGCACAGGAATACTCGAGAGGGATGATCGATGATGATATTCTCGTCGCATCCATCCAGTTCAAGAATGCAGTGCCTGCATTGTCGATGGCAAAGCAATGACGAGTGATCACAAAAACACGGACAGACATCTCGATCACGCCGTCAGGATCGCGCTGCGGGGACATGGCAACGTGGAACCCAACCCGATGGTGGGATGCGTCATCACCGACCCTGATGGGCGGGTGATATCGGAGGGACACCATCGCATCTGCGGAGGGCCTCATGCCGAAGCGGTCGCACTTGAGAGAGCTGGCGCCGGAGCCGCTGGCGGACACCTGTACGTGACTCTCGAGCCTTGCAACCATACAGGTCGGACCAGCCCATGCAGTGAGGCGATCATCGCGGCGGGAATCACTCGTGTGGTCTACGGGCACCAGGATCGGAATCAGATCGCAGGAGGTGGCGCTGAACGACTTCGGGATGCCGGCATCCAAGTCGAGCACCACAGCACCGGAAGAACGGCGCTTCTGAACGCACCTCATGAACATCGCTGCCGGACGGGCCGCCCATGGGTGATCGCGAAATGGGCGCAGACCCTCGATGGCAGAATCGCCACAGCCACAGGAGATTCGAAGTGGATCTCCTCGGAACGCTCGAGACGCCTGGTCCACCGAGAACGTGGGCGCGTCGATGCCATTCTGACGGGGCTCGGAACCGTGTTGGCGGACGATCCTCGACTCACGCCGAGAATGAGTCGCCGTCCGCGACGTATTCCTGCACGGGTAGTGGTCGATGACCAGCTCGCGATTTCCACGAACACCTTGCTGGTGAAGACCGCTTGCGAATTCGAAACCTTCGTCTGCTGCAACCAGGACAAGCTGGCGAGCGACAAGGCGGAAACACTGAAGAAAAACGGCGTGAGGATCATTCCACTGGGTGCACAAGGTTCGATCGCAGCATCACTGCGGACAGGTTTCAAATCTCATGGATGGTCGAATGTTCTCGTCGAAGCAGGTGGCGGACTTGTCGGGAGGCTGTCGGAAGAGAACCTGCTGAACGAAGTGCTGACCATGATCGCACCGAAGCTTCTGGGTGACTCGGAAGCGATCACACCCTTTCGAGGTCGGAAGGTGGAGCGGATCTCGGATGGAATCGATCTGGAACCGGTCGATCTTCGGGTGCGAGACTCCGAATTCATGGGGTGGTACCGGGTACCGGACGACGTCAGGGCGCAGTGACACCGAAATCAGCGGGACGAACCGCCGGCTGCAGGCTGGGCGGGAAGATTCTCAACACGCCATCTCCGTTCTCCAGAGCCCAGCGCCCGTCATTCGGATCACGGATGATGCGCACCGTGTCGAGTGGAAGCCCATCAAGTCCGAAGAGGATCACGACCGCATACTCGAGCTCGGATGGATAGTCGAGAAACTCGATCTCCGAGGCACGAGCCGACGTCAACTGCCCGAGAAGACCTTCAACCGCCTGGCGCGGCACCTCCACCATCCCAGCCTGATCGGTGTATTCGAAGATCCATCGATCGAAGTCGCGGCTCAGTGTGAAGTTCGCCCCGTCCGCGGGACGTATTTCAAGACTCCCGACATCAGGTCTCACCACGGCAGTCCCGGTCGGGTCCACGAACATCGCTGCAGAGGGCACCAGAGCCTTCTGAGCCTCTTCATCGAGCAGAAGAATGGTGGGACTTCCTTCGACCATGCCGTAGCGCTCGGAGGACCCCACGCCAATGGGGTCACCGATTAGAACGGAACGACTCACACCATCTCGGTCAGTCAGGCGAACGACCGCCACGGGAGGCGCGAGTCCGAAGGGTTCGAGTGACCGAGGTCGATCGAAGAGATAGCCCTGCGTCGAGGCACGAGACACCTCGGCCAGCCACTCGGAGACGGCCGCGGCATCGCCGCGTGCGGACACGGGGCTGGTGAGCCTCCAACCATCGAGCTCGCTGCTGAGAACGACCGAAGCTTCACCCACCGCGATCTCGATCTCGCGAGTTTCCACACCGGCAGCCGGAAGAAGTGATCGGTCACGCCACAATCGAGAATCCATGTCAAGCAGACGTTCATGAAGCGAGGAGTCGACGAGCCAGGCGATCTCCTCGCCTTCCTGCCGGGCCCAGCCGCGACCTGCGAGCGTTCGATTACCAAGGATCAGGACTCTGGATTCATCACCCCATCGCCAGGTGACACGCACGGCCGGATCGTCGAAGCCGAGACGAGACGCTTGCTCGCGCCCCGAATCCTCGTCTCCGATATCGACGAATTCACTGGCACGCAGTGAGGAGGCCACCACGGCGATCTGACGAGCGCTGAAGGCATCGACACCCACGGAAAAAGGTTCGACCTGACTCCATGAGATGCCGTCGCGAACGAAGCTGAGGGTCCGTCCATCGCGGTACTCGAGCGTGACCTCCTCTACCTGATCCTGGGGGACTCCGGGTTCCATCATGAGCCGCTCGGTGACGACCGCGGAGACCTCATCGACGCGAAGCATCCACCAGGCGAGAACGGACAGGCCGGCAAGGCACCAGATGACCATGAGTCTCTTGATCATGCACGCCTCCTGGAAACGATGATCGAGCCACCGATACCGAGCACCAGCAACGGCAGACCGAGAACGAGCACACCACCCCAGACCCGCCGGGTCGTCTCTGAAAGGCCGGTCAGACGACTGAACTCTCGAACACCACCACTCTGTGGGACAAGCTCATCCAGTCCTGAAAGCCATGCGGCCGAAGTGAGAAGAAGGGAACGATTTCCCGGAGCTTCAAGCACGCGGCGATCCCCCCCCATCGACCGGGAGAGATCCGCGACGGTGCTCAACAACCAGCCCGAACCTCCGACCACGAGAACTCGCTGAAGCCCGCGGCCCTCGATCTCACGTTCAACTGCAACGACGACGGGAAGAGGATTCTCGAACAGTCCGTCTTCGGGAATGACCTTGCGGCTCTCGACGCGGTCCATTCGCCACTCGGACTCGAGCCAGCGATCCTCGTCGGGCTCGATCGCCCAGAGCACTTGGGCATCGGAGTCGTCATCGATCTCGAGCGCAACCGGTTGAAGAATGACAAGTGCCTGATCACCGACTGCATCACTCACCGGGTGGGAGATCTCCTCCAGGGGCTGCGGAAGACGGACCCACTGCCTGAATTCGAAGGTGCCTTCATCGACGGCGACTCTCTCCAGAACCAGACGATCTGTGGCGCCACGAACACCAAGCGAGGAGACCAGGGTCGCCCACGGATCCTCCTTGCCAAGCACGGGAAGGATGCTGCGGCCTAGTGAGAGAAGTACGGGCTCGCCTGATTCAAGCAGTTCGCGTGAGACGTCGAGCAGTGCCGACTCCTCTTTCGAGAATTCGAGCCCGTTTCGTTTCAATGGTGGCAGAATCAGCCAGACTGCGCGCTCGCCCTCGGAAGCGATGGGACGTTCGCCGGTGGTCACGTTCCATTCCTCGACCTCGTAACGGGCGGCACGAAGCGCGTCCGCAAGCGCGTAGAAATCACCGCCGTCCGCCGAGGAGGTCAACATACGCCGATCCTCCCCGTGGACCAGAATCACCATGGGCCGCTCAGGCAGCAGAAGAGATCGAATCGCACCGGCGAGGACCTCTTCGCCACGAAAACGTCTGTCGATTCGGACGGTGCCATCGGTGGAATCAACAGCATTTCGAGGAAAAAGCTGCCAGGAAGGAACCACGGCCGCACCGAACCCGGGACCGGTCACGATCGCGGCTTCTCCAGATTGGATCGCGCGGGATGCTTCGGAAAGTGCGAGTGCGGGAAGACGCTTCAAGGCATCTGCCACGGACGCGAGTCGTTCGGAGACCATTTGAAACCGTTCGCGCTCGCTCAGGGCGAAGCGTCGCAAGTCGGGGGTGACGGATGAATCGATCATGTTCATCTGCAGGAAAGCCACCGTGGCTTCGAGCTGTTCGGCCCAGAAGAGACAGGTGGTGAGAAGAGCCGTTCTGACACCCTCGTGATCGGGAATGGGTCGTGCGCCGTTGGACTCGAGGCCCCGAGTGACGAAAAGTTCGAATTCACCACCCTCGACTCCCAGTCGGGTGAGTGCGCGGGCGATCTCGCCGAGCTGCACCGCACCGTTGGTCTCCGAAGGAAGAGAGGCCAGCACCTCGCGGAACGCGGGCAGAGTCTCGACGGCGAAGAGCCTCAGTTCTTTGTAGCTTTCCAGTGCGCGATCAAGCGTTGATTCATAGAGCTCGACCTCTTCGGCGTAGGCGGAGCGAAGTCTGAGAATCAGAGATTCGAACCGTTCGAGGGAACCCGGATCGAGTGGATCGATGCGGCTGGTGACGAGCGACTCGGAGGCCTGATCGAACCGCCGCAGAACCTCATCGACCTGCCTCATCACACCCGCTTCGTTCTCGCTGGAGACGGCCAGAAGATCGATCGTCCAGACACCGTCATCGGTGGGAAGGTCCTCGAGGAGAGTCAGAGTGTTCCGATCAAGGGCATAGGCTCTGGTTCGCGTCAGATCGAAACTCCGTTGCATACCGGGGAGATCGAAGATCGCGATGATCGCCACCACGGCCACGAACACTCCGATGCATTCCATCACGACCGAGATGACATGACCACCACGAGGGCGAAGGCCCGGGCGCCAATCGGCCATCAGTCGCGTCAACCAGAGGAGCCCCGCGGTCGAGACCGCGAAAAACACCAGATTCGAAGTGTCGAAGAGACCGATCGCGAAGTCCTCGATCCTGCGGGTCGGGTCAAGTGCGAAAAAGAGACCAGCATCGCCGGAACCCACAAGCCCGGGAAGAAGCCGTGAACCGAGCACCACCAGAAGCGAGGTGAAGAGGGCGAGGAGATAGGCGACAAGCTGGCTTTCGGTCAGGGTAGATGCGAGCATCCCGAGCGCAAGCCAGAGTGCACCACCAAGCAGCAGACCAAGCAGGCCGCAGGCGATTTCGCCCCAGTCGGGACGACCATGCAGTTCGAGGACCCCCCCGAACAGGACCACTGGAAGTCCCAGCAGAAGAAGCTGGCATGCCAGAGCCGCGAACTTTCCGAGCACCACCGCCCCGGGAGTGATCGGAGCCGCCTGAAGAATCTCCCAGGTTCCCTGTCGACGTTCATCGCTGAAGGACCTCATGGAGAGCGCGGGCACGACGAGAAGAAGGATCCATGCGGAGATCTTGAGGACAGGCTGCACCGTTGCAGGTCCACCGGGAATCAACGAGAGAAGAATGAAGACCACACCCGACAGGAAGGCCCCGATCGCCAGAACCGTCCAGCCCGAGGGAGTGAAGAATGCGGCCCTGATCTCCCGGAAGAAGATCGCACGAAATCCGGTCATGAGGTCTCCTTGGAGGACACCGTGGACCATGCACCATCGCTCGCACCCGCGTGCTCAAGAAAAACCTCCTCCAGAGAGGAGGATGCTTCACGGAGTTCGTGCAAGGGCACCTGATTTCGGCTGGCAAGTGCTCCGACCAATTTCATGGATTCCTTGGAATCGCCCGCGCCTTTCACCTGCAGGACCGTTCCCTTCGAAGCGGAGACGCGTTCGACCGAATCGACCCAGGGTTCTTTTCGACACAGCCTTTCGAATCGGTCGAGGTTCTCGTTGGCCACACCCACGCACACCAGAGGGTGCGTGCGGCCGACTATCTCGGCACGTGATCCGGAAGCCACCAATCGTCCACCGGCGATCATCACCAGCCAGTCGCAGCTGGAATCGACCTCAGCCATGAGATGGCTGGAGAGCAGCACCGTGCGCTCACCGGCAAGTTCCGCCAGCAATGCACGAAAAGCCTGTTGTTGAACGGGATCCAATCCGACGGTCGGTTCGTCGAGAATCAGGACGGCCGGGTCACCGACCAGAGCGGCAGCCAATCCCACACGCTGCCGATAGCCCCGGCTCAGGCTAGACACGAGCCTGCGACGCACATCACCCAATCCACAGGCATCGACGGTCCGAGTGATGGCAGCGCGGATGTCTCGAGCACCCATGCCCGTGAGTCCGGCACGAAAATTCAAATATTCCTCGACGCGCAGCTCTGGATACAGGGCGGTCGATTCCGGCAGGTAGCCGACCTGGGCACGGACACCGAGAGGGTCTCGGGAGGCATCGATGCCACCCACGGTCAGCCGCCCGGAATCCGGAGCGAACAGACCGGCGATCATGCGGATGGTGGTGCTTTTTCCAGCACCATTCGGCCCCAGAAAACCACAGACCGAACCTTCAGGCACGTGAAATGACAGATCATCGACGGCCTTCAGGGCCCCGTATCTTCGAGAGAGGTTTGTGGCTTCGATCATGAGCGTCACGTGTTCGACCGCCCCTTTCAAGGTATGAGAAGTCTATCAAGACGGGGACTTCCTGTTGCGGTAGTGCCGCATGGGTTCGTACACTGCGGGGCAGGAAAGACCACACCATGGCGAAGATGCTTCCCCGAATGATTCTGATTGGACTCGACCTGAACAAGGGAACGCTTGATCGTCTCGCCCAGGATTTCGAGATCACGGAGGTCGCGCGTTCCGATGAAGCCATCGAGCTGCTTCTCAATTCCGAATTCGATGCAGGAGTCTTCGAGCCGGGGGAAGTCCCGGACAGCGACTTCGCACGAAGACTTCAGGTCAAGATCAATGATGTAGACGATGCGGGAGGCACCCTGCTGGACCTCGATGCCGAAAGGGTCTCTCCGCTCAATCTCGCCGAACGACTTCATCTCCTCGAATCAAGAGTCGCCGACGGACTGCTGAACCTTTTCGGCTGGCGTCATTTCGAAGTACGACTCCTCGATCGAGAGACGGCGAAACTCGAACTTGTGATCGCGAACGGAATCACACCTCTTCCCATCGGCCATGTCATTCACGCCAGAGTCGATGGCAACGGCATCTCCGGACACGTGGCCGCGGTCGGCAAGAGTTACATCTGTAGAGACAGTCAGACGGACGAACGATGGGTCGATGGGATGGAAGGCGGGCGCAGCAGCCTGACGATTCCCCTCAGACTGCATGAACGCACCATCGGAGTGCTGAACGTCGAAAGTGCGGAACCCGACCGCTTCAACGACGAAGCCAGACTCCTGCTCGAGCTCTACGGTCGATACGTCGCGATGACGGTCAACATCCTCGACATGCTGATCGTCGAACGATACACCACGAACAAGCGACTCTCGAACAACGTACTGACCGAACTGGAATCACCGATCAATGAAATCGAAGCTGAGACGAGCACTTTGCTCGAAATCGCCTCGAACGATCAGGCCATGAAGGACCATCTCGGGCGAATCACCGAATCACTGGCGGCCATGAAGGCTCGGATCCAGAGCTGCACGGCGGGCCCGCAGACGATCCTGGGTGCCGAGGACGTGCTTCACCAGGAGGAGCTCGAGCCGATTCTGTCGGGCCGGACCGTGATGGTCGTGGACGACGAACCGGTGGTGCGACAGACGATCAGTGCCGTACTCGAAAAACGAGGCTGTTCCGTCGTGGTCTGCAAGGATGGGGCGGCCGCGATCGATGAGATCCGTGACTCAGATTCCAGAGCCGTGTATTTCGATCTTGTGATCTCGGACGTCAGAATGCCGGACCGGAACGGATACGAGGTCTTCAAGGCGGTCAAGGACGCCAATGAGAAGACTCCAGTGATCCTCATGACCGGATTCGGATACGACCCTCACCATTCGATCGTCCGCTCGAGCCAGGAAGGCCTCCATTGCTTCCTGTTCAAGCCGTTTCAGATCGAACAGCTTCTCGAAGAAGTGTACAAGGCACTGGTCATCGAGGCCGAGGGAGCCTGAGCATCACTTCGGAAGAACGGAGTGGATCAGTTCACGAAGCTCTTCCATGTTGAACGGCTTGCGCAGAAGAGGCGTGGAATCGTACTCGGGTGACTTGGTTCGTTCGGGGTCGTAGCCGGTCATGAATGCAAATGGAACGTCGAGTCCCATCTCCTGCAGCCTCTTCTGTAGGACATGGCCGGTCATCTCGGGCATCACGATGTCCGAGATGATCAGATCGAATCCCTCGACCGATTCATCACTCACCAGCTCGAGAGCCTCTTCGCCATGCGAGGCGAGCACGACCTGAAAACCGTCATGCCGAAGCATGTCGTGGACCAGTTCGCGCACATCACGTTCATCTTCCACGACCAGAATCCTCGTATCGGCACTCTTGTCCCGGTCGAGCATTTTTCGCCGCAGAGGGGCAACCTCGAGTGTGGAGCCAGTGGCTTTCGTCGGTTGAAGAAAAATCGAGAACGTGGTTCCCACGCCCACCTCGCTGCGTACGTCCATCGCACCATCACACCGTTCGAGAATCCATACGATCGTTGAAAGACCGAGCCCGGTCCCCTTCGACGCATCCTTTGTCGTGAAGAAAGGTTCGAGGATCTTATCCATGACCTCAGCGGTCATGCCGCATCCCTCGTCCTGAGCGGTGACCCGGACATATTCACCGGGATGGATCGACCCCAGTTTCAATTCCTGGGCCTCGTTGATCATGACCCGGTCCAGGGCGAAGGTGATCTTGCCCACATTTTCCATCGAATCACGGGCGTTGATCGCGAGGTTCACGAGAATCTGCTGGAACGCAGCAGGATCGATGTAAACAGATGTCGCCTCCGGGCCGATGTCGAACGTCAGGTTGATCGATTCCCCAAGCAGGGGCGCGAGGATGCCTTCTGCCTCAGAGATCGCGGAAGCGATGTCGACATCCGAGTTCGACATCATCGTTCTGCGCCCGAAAGAGAGCAGGCGAGCGGTGATTTCGGACGCCCTTCGCGTCGCCTCTCGGATCCGATCCAGATGGCGCTTCGTGGCTTCCACGTCGCCGGACGAGATCTGCGCAAGCTGGGCATGACCATCGATCGAAAGGAGGATGTTGTTGAAATCGTGAGCCACGCCACCTGCAAGCTGTCCGATGGCCTGCATCTTCTGGCTCTGGATCAGCGTCTGCTCGAGCCTCTTGCGCTCGAGAAGCTCCTTCTCAAGCTGCTTGTTCTGCTTCTCGAGTTCTTCGGAGGCCAACGCCATTCGCTTGGTATGACGGCGTGACAGTCGCTCTTCATTGCTCTTGAGATGAAGATTCATCAGCAGGTCATCGACTCCAGGTGGAAAGTCATGAAGCCTCAGATTGAAGTTCTTCAGTTGCTGTAGATCCTGAATCCACGGAAGGCACATAAGGATCAGGATCTCCTCGTCTTCCTGCCGGATCAGAAAGAGCTCGCCGCGCAGCTTGAATCCCGGAACGGCCAGGATCTCGAGCACGGTCAGCTGTTTTTCATTCTTCTTGAGCCCACTGAAACTCGTCACATCATGGGGTCTGATGAAACGGAGCTGGGACTCCATCGGATCTCCGGGCCCAAGCGCAGGAGCGATCTCCCTGAGTCTGGGCCCGACACGGACGATCTCCCCTTCGGACGAGATCGCCAGGTGAAATGGAAACGCTTCGTCGAAGAAGGAGAAATCGATGGAGCTGACGGTCACGCGTCCTCCTTGTCGAAAGTGAGAATCGAAATCTTGAAGATTCCAGTGACGTCCTCTTTGGTTCCGTCGAGAGAATCGACTTCGATTCGCGTCTCAAAACGATCGGCCAGTCCGTAGAGCAGCCCGACGACCAGAGGGCACAATCCGGGACGATCGCTCTTGTAGTGCAGGATGATCTCATTTTCAGTGTTGCTCTGAACCCTGAAGGATGGAGGCCTGAGATTTGGATAGGAAATCATGACCCGTGAGTGCATGTGGTCGAGATTTTCGAGGAACTCACCAAGCGACGAACCTGCTGCATCCATCAACTCGCCGTAGGCCTGGCTTCCGACGTACTGGACCCAGTACCGTCCGAATGTCTCGAGAATGAGTTCGGGTGTCATGCCGAGAACTGAAGAAGCCGCCCCCACGAGGTCGTAGGTGACGGAGTCGGGATACTGCTGCATCGAGACGAAGCCGGCGTGATCCAGCCCAGCCTTGGTACAGATCTTGACCCAGGCCTCCTGTCCGAAATTCTCCGTGACCAGGCCCTGAACCGCTTCATTGATTAATCCGTACATGCGGAGAGTCCCCTTGAGATCGTCGTTTAAAAACGTGCCACGACGAATCGAGGAAAGTCCTCGTGATCCATCGCAATTCTGAACTCCTTCACCGCCGAAAGCCCTCCCAGAAGCGTGCTCACCTCGGAAACGCTGTTCGCACCGATCTCCATGACGAGCAAGCCCCCGGGTTTGAGCCAGCGTGCCGAATCACGAAGAATCGGTTCAATGAAATCAAGGCCGCGTGTCCCGCCGTGCAACGCACTTCGTGGCTCGTACTCCTTGACGTTGCGATCCAATGCTTCATATTCCGATTCGGAGACGTAGGGAGGATTCGCACAGATGATGTCGAAGACACCATGATCCGATTCCGGAAGCGCCTCGAAGAGCGAGCCCAGTCGAAGCTCCAGCTCCTGGTCGAGACCATGACGACGGGCGTTTCTCCCCGCCAGTTCGAGAGCCTCTCTGACGACATCCGTCGCAGTGACGAGCAGACGGCCCTGTGGAGACTCCTTGGAGGACATGCCCGAAACAGAAGAGGCATCGAGAGCCGCAGAGGCGATGGTTTTGGCCATCACGGGTTCTCGTTCGAGATCGAAGACGACCTCGTCTGAACCACTCGCTTGATCTGGGGAGATGCCGGCCTCTTCGAAGTCCGGTTCACTCGAACCACGCTCGGAAACGGGTCCGGCGCGTAGGGCTTGAATTGAGGCGGCAAGACTGACCGCGATGCATCCACTTCCCGTGCACAGATCGAGAATTCGCCATTCTTTGAGAAGTCCGACCGTCTTCACCTCGCCAAGAGCCAGTTCGACGAGTCCTTCCGTACATGGACGAGGAATCAGCGTACAGGGGGCGACCTCGAACTCACGACCGTGAAAAGGCCAGGCGCCAACCAGATATTGCACCGGCTCATGGCGGGAGGCCCGCTCGACCAATGCTCTGAGCGTTACCAGATCGTCTTGCGAGAGCACGCGATCAGGTTCCATGTAGAGCCGGAGCCGCTCGCAGCCCAGAACGTGTCCCAGAAGAAGCTCGGCGGAGACTCTGGGCGATTCGACATCATTGGCCTCGAGGAAACCTCTGATCCAGTCCAGCAGCTTTCGAGTGGTCCAATCCGACTTTTCGGAAGCCTCATTTGATTCTGAGCGTGTGTCTGTCGACATGAACGACCAGTCTACCGATGTTGACCCGGCTGGTAGAGCCTGCTGCGTTCTTTCCCGCGCTATCATGGGAATTCATCAGGAGACCCACCGTGACGACAGAAGACGACCAGACCATGATCAGCCGAACTCTCGAGACATGCCTCAATCTGGCTCGGGAAGCGGATGTTTTCGACGAAATGACCATTCAATCCAATGCTTCAGGCCCTCGACTCGTGGCAATGGCCAGAGGCGCGGCAGCTGAGGCGCAGTACATGCTCGAGCATGTGGGCGACTCGTGGCAGGTGCTCATGCTCACGAAGGATCGCTGGCTGAGTGAATCCATCGAGGCCGAAGTGATGCACCATGGCGACTCACTCGAGGAACTCATCGAAGAGGAACTCATCGACCTCGGACTGGACGCCGTGACGGTCGGGATGCAGCACTATCGGGACGATGACTTCCGCTACGTGTTCAAATCACAGATCGGCGGAACCCCCACCGACGCCGAACTCGCGACCTGGTTGCTGGGCTATGAAGCAGCGTTCAAGCAGCTGGGCGACATGACCGAAGACCAGGAAGACTGAGAGTGAACTGAACACGATGCCTCCTCGCGTCCTCATGCTCGGCTGGGAATTCCCCCCCTTCATCACAGGAGGATTGGGCACGGCATGCTTTGGCCTG
>MDTG01253842.1_pt1 | contig 15035 bp, 8 predicted proteins | sample 811421 | NCBI WGS metagenome assembly MDTG01 (sample SAMN05326645, study PRJNA326480) | marine metagenome | isolation source: seawater | place: Pacific Ocean: South East | collected 2011
AAACCACTGCTGGTGGTATCCAGAACCATATAAATTCCATTCCAACAACATTGTTTGACCATATAAACACATACAACGTTTCGGTTAAGAAAATGCTTAGCGTTTTTTAAAAGAACCACGATGGATAATTCTGTAATTGATTTGGCACCTTTGATCTTGTATGTTGAAGAAGATCGAACGGATGTGTTGTTGAATGCGCTTCGTGAATTGACGCAGAAGATCACGTTGAATCGTACTCGGACACAGGCGCGTTCGTTTGAAACAGATGGTCGTGTGTTTTGTCCGGCGGTGTGTCATGAGGGTGATCGTTTTCAGATGTCGGGTAAAAAGGTGATCTTGAATCGTTGTCATGTAGGTAAGAAACGTGCAGATATTATTCGCGAGGTTATGGACGAAAACAAAGAATTGAGTAAACAAGTTCATGATGGGATAAAAGAGTTGTTGATCAAAGTGTTTGAGAAGCACAACACGTTAGGGGTCCCTGTCGTGTTTGGATGCCGTGAATGCAATTCAAAATTAGAATAGTATAAATATCTATAATATAATATAAAAACATGCAAAACGAATTCAATCATTATTTTAACAAAGCGCGTGAAGAATCTCATAGAAACCCGTTGTATATGCCAATTTATGGTCCATATCGCCCCGAACCGGTTGAGCGTTACAATGGTGGTGGTGACACACCTCCTCTGGAATTGAGTGACGACGATGGCGATGATATGTTTGGCGATGATGAACCACCACCCAAAACCATTCAAGAACCAAGTCGAAACAATAATAAAGTTATGATAAATCATGTGTATGCACCGAGTTATCGTCTTTTGTTTGATGATAATCGTGGTAATGTGCCGCGTCTTTTACGTATAGGTGATACATGTGATAGTAAAAAAGTTGGTGTAAAGTATATGCCTGAATATTCAGTGCGTCAAAACATAGTGCGTAAATACATTGATAAGCTATACAAGCGAGAAGCATTGTTGCAAGAAAATCGTGTGCGTACCGCTAAAGAGAAAATTTTGTATCTAACCAATAGAGCAAAACAATTTTTGGGTGAAAAAGGTACTGTCGGATTGTATTTAATTAAATTTATACACACTTTTAATAATATCAAACGATTCAAAGGTTTCCTAGTTAGTCACTTAAAATATCCTACAGGTATAGAAGAATTAAACTACATGTATGACACAGAAACAGGTTATGAAACGCGAAATTTTCATTTATTCAAAATGTTTCGTCGCGCGTTGAGATCGTTTCAAGAATTATTATACGATGAATTTTATCCTGCGTCAAAAGCGTTTTTACCATCCAGAATACGTCATGTTGAAGATGTGATTTGGATCGGTGACGATTTGTTTACGGGTTATTCGTCGTATTTGTATTATTGGGAGTATAAAAAAGACGATAAACGGTTTGTATTGAAATGTAAAGAAATATCTGAATACATTAATAGTAGCATGCTAGACGTTATTGCATACTCCATGAACCTTTTAAAACAAAATATATCGTATATATCTCGAAACCATATCAACGACGAAGATCATCGTAATTTGTATGATGTTTGGTATGAAATACATGAAAACTTGAATAATATGAACATAAAACGTAGAATAGACAATCAAAGATATAATACTAACTTTCAACATCGAGGACATAATAATTATAATAATACTAACTTTCAAAGTCGAGGACATAATAATTATAATAATACTAACTTTCAACATCGAGGACATAATAATAATGATAATAATATGAAAAAAAAACGTAGAATAGACAATCGAGGACATAATAATAACTTTCAACATCGAGGAGATAATCAAGGAGGCGTTAGAAACAGTAAACGTAGAAGACATCATATATACGAGAATCAAGAGTTAAAATTTTAATATACGATAACGTTCATATACGTGTATACCGTTGTATAGTATCAAACACGTTTAATATATCTTTATGACTCGATTGTTTATGGGTTGATATGATATGTTCATGACGTTTTTTTAATCTCTTTTTCATACACAATCATATGACGAATAAGTACCATATCAATGACAGATAGAAGTACATTCTTTAAAAAAATAATTCTTTGTAGGATAATAACATCCCCACTGTTTTTTCAAGGTCAATGATATTGGCATTTTCTTTCATATAGTTGTTAAACGTTTTTATATGTTTGTTTATGTCATCTTCACAATCCTCTATAGTGCCCACTAAATCATTGTTTTCGTGACATTCAATTATACATATTTTTGGTATTTCTTTGTCTGGAGAAAATAAGTTTCGTGGCGTTAAATATCCATGTAGCGCCTTGAATATTTTACTGTGGATTTCATCACTGTAAAACTCATGTGGAACAATTTGTTGGTAGGTTTCTAAGTTGTATACTTCTAACATCTTAGACGAACCAACATCTTTATTACATTTGTCATACAATACATTTTTAAATTTTTTAGCTCTTTCAATATGACCTGTACCAGTATCGCCACACATATCGTCCCCAAACGGTAACAATCCCAATAAAAAAACATATTTATCATAAAAAAATCTAACACGGTAATGTTGAAAAACTCTTTCAAGATATTGCTCGTAACTGTCACCTATAAATATCAAATTCACATATGCATTGCAATCATCCTCAAAATTGTACATTTTATATTTTTCTTCTTCGTACTTATTTTCTACCCATACCATTTTTTTTGTTTTTTCTTTTTCCTTTTTATTTTCTTTATTATATTCACCAACTGCATAATTTACAATATTGTATAAACGTTGATGTAGTACATTGTTTTTTATAATATCTATTTCTTTCTCATTTATAATACCCAAAAATTTTTTCATTTTATTTATTAACATTGACTGACATGTATCTAACGAATACGTTATGGTTTGTATTAATGTATGTAATATTGTTTTTTCAGAATCTAATCTTTTTTGTTTTATGTTACGAATTAGTTTTTGCAATGTTTTTTTATATGATTTGTTCAATTTCGGTTTTTGTTCAAATAATTTATTATTTATTTCTGATATTCTTTTTTTTTCTTCTGTCAAACAATCTTGTGTTGGGTCAATCACTTTTGATTTCATTATAGAACTGTTATATATACAAAATGTTTTATCATATAATAATTTATGTCCATTGATTTCGTTAGCAGGTATCCAATATTCATATAATACTCTCAATATATAATTATTCAAGACCCTTGGGACTTTACTAGCTTTATACAAATGCGATACTTGTGAGTTTCCACGTAATCTTTCTTTGTCGTCTTTATTTAATAAATTTTGTGAATCAAACATACAACATCGTTGTATCACTTCTTCTTTTGACATCTCATTATTTTTTAATATACTATATTGTTTTTTTTCAACTTTAATACCTAACGTACTATAATATATTAATGGTTCTTCATACTTTGAATATAACGTTTTGCCACATATTCGTTCGTATAAAAGTTTCCATTTGTAAGGTTGAAGATTCATTTGTGGTGGTAATGTTATTAATTCTTTTAATTTTATAGCAATTTCGTCTAAAACGTTGTTATATATGGTTGAATGTAAATATCTGGGACTAACGAGTTTACTTGAACGAATTTTATTTAATATATAAATACCGTTGTCATTTTGTTTGATTAATAATTTTTTTATTTTATTTTCTTCTTTTTTTAAAAAATCATTATTATTTATAGTATCATTTATTGTATTTTCAATAATATTATTTATACCAGTAACTATTTTTTGTAAAGCTTTTTTCTCAACAATGGCTTCGTATATGTTATTTATTGTATCAATTGTATTTTCATTTTCTTGTAGTTTACGTTCACATTCTTTTTTATAACGTTCATAATAATCTTTATTCATCTCCAAAAACCAGTCAAGTATTATAAGAATTCGTTGGAATATAAATACTGTGTTTTTTAATAAATTGTTGTTTTACATATTGATGCGACCGGTGCGTGTCTTTAAACCGCGTGCTGACCCTATACAAATGTTGGTGCGGTCGCATGACCACAATCGATACCACCTGGTCATATATATCCACCATGGTGTGTATGGAATGTGCACCGATCTCTTCTTGCATCTCTTCGCGGTCGTATCGCGTCTTTAACGTGTTGTAATCGTATACAGGTCGTTTTAAAATGTATTGGGTGTTGAGTATATCTTGAACGTATAGGTAGTCGAAACAAAGCTTCAACAAGTCATTCGGTAGTGTGTTCATGTTGTGTGTATACATTGTACTTAAATACTAAACTTGATTTCAATTGATTATTTATATAACGTGAATAGTGATCACAATGGATTTGGTATTTAAACATGTTTGGGGTACTTCTGTAACGGAACATTTTCATATGCGTATGGATAGAGCGCATACGGATCAGGATGTATTGAATGAATTATTACGTGGTATACGCTTGTTGCGTAAATACAACCGTTGGATATCGGTATCGAGTTTTCGTGATTCCTTGCATGTTCCAACGGGTCCTCACAAGGGTTGTCGGGTTCCAACGTACGCAAGTGTGACAAGCACTGCTCAATATACAAAATATTGTTCAACATGTCATTTGTATTTTTGGAGCACGTGTAAACGTTGTAAAATATGCAACAAACAGATACCATACATCCAAACGAAACGAGCATTAAAAAAAAGAACTGATCACAAAAAATGTCAAGCGTCAAATCAGACACCACCAGCGAAACAGAATTACGTACGCTCAAACTCGAGTATCGTAAATTGTACGGCACCTCGGCGAAAGGAAAAAAAAGAAACAATGTTGAGTATCTTAAATCACGCATTCAAGAAAAGAAAGATGAATTAGTCGACACCGATGTTTCGGATTCCGAAGCCGAGTCAGACGATCTCTTGGCGATTCAACCCGTATCAAAAAAACGCAAACATGTCGATGTGGATGTGGATGTGGATGTGGATTTGTCCAAAGACAAAAAAGAACCAAAAACACGCATTGTTCCCGATGTCAATGTGGATTTGCCCAAAGACAAAAAAGAACCAAAAACACGCATTCTTCCCGATGAAATCATCGATCATATCAATGCATTGTATCAATATCATGCAGACACCATGTTGGATCTTGTTGAACAAGTGGTCAAAAACAGCCACGATGTCAAAAGAACTTGATCGATTGATTTCAAAGCGTTCAAATTGGTCATTGGATCAATATTCTCTTCATGCTGATTCTCTGGACGAATCGTTTACAATATTGTTGACATTTGTTGATTGGTTGGAGCCTGTAAAGGTTGGGGGATGGTCATGGTATGAAGAAATAAAAAATCGATATCCTTGTTTGCGTTCTTGTAGTAAGAGTCGGGTTCGTAGAGTGTATGCGTTGCTATAAAATAAACCTATTTAATGAGAGTATTGTTTTTTTAAAGAATGGAAATTCTATCTACTATTTATTTTGAAAAGATTTTCCCTGTTGAATTTCACAAACCGTTGAAATGTATCCAAACTTCTCAATCGCGCATGACCCTTCAAGATGCGTTAAAACTTCCATTGTCCCCAACGTGGTTGAGAGCATCCAACCATTATCTGGAACATTTGACACGTATGGTTGAATTTTGCAAAGAATATCCCCATACCATATTAAAAAATCACCCCAATTTTGAATGGAGTATTGATGATCGTCATATTTTGCGTTCGTCGTGTTGGTGGAGTGATATCGCTATGTGTCATATGATCAATGGTTTTGTGTACCAAGAAGAAGCAAAGAAATGCATGGATATAAAAGAAGCAAACAAACAATTAAAGAATGCTCAAACATCGTTTGATGATATGCACGAGGTATTGACACATTGGTCGTTTAAAGTCCCTGAAGAGCGTTTGGCGTGTCTTAACCCGTCATGGTCGAAAGCGAAATCGCATTATTGCAAAGCGATGCAAGCTTTTATGGGGTTTCAGTTTTCGATTCAAGAAGAAAAACAAAAAACAATGTTGGTGGCATCCAAAAAGATGGAAAGGGATGCTTCCTTTGCGATTCAAGAGTGGGCATCACCAGAAGCTTATGATGCGTTGAATATCGCTCGGGTTGTTCGGGCATGTTCACATGCGATAGAGACGCACGAAACCGATCGTGGTGGTGCCATCGCGTTAATGAATCAGTGGACACCATTGATTGCTCAAATTGATGTGAAAGAGTATCCAAAGGTGACGGAATGGTTGGAACGTTGTAAGGAATCTCACAAGAGGTGGGTGGATGAAAACAATCAGATTTATTTCGATCCGGTTCCAGCGCACTATGATTTGCCTTCGATCCATTGACATAGTTTGGAGATATACAAGTTGTTTGAGTCTGGATCTTTCAATGTGTTTTCAAACAGAATCGGATCGTCTTCAAATAACATGTGTGGCAAATCAACGGTCAATGGAAAACACATGATCAATATGTAGCTGAATGTGGCGGTTTGTTTTTGTGCCAATTGGTCGAGGTAACGATACAAATATTTTGTAGGGAGTGTAAAACGAATTCTCATCGCAAACGATCTTAATAATCGCGTTAAACGAATCAATATAAAATCATTTTTAACTCGTAAACCACCTATCATCTGCTTAACTGTGTATACAAGAACATTGTTATCTTTATGTTTTTCTAATTCATGTTTCCAATGCATCAATGTCCATAAAATTTGTAGAGAGTGCAAAGACACGTTTGGACAACATATATTCTTTACAAATGTATACACATCTTTTACATCCGTTAAACCGTACATAATCAAAAAATTCTCGTATTCTAAATTAGACATCTTGTGTATTTATTTGTCGTGGCTCCTTCTATAGAAATGAAACATGATTTGGTTTTGATAGGTGGTCAGGGTGTAGGTAAAACGAGTTTGTTTCGTCTTTTACAATGTTTGATTGTGACGGATTCATATATGTCAACCATTTCGTTGGATATGTGTTGTATAAGACGTCGACGTGACGATGGTGCAGATATCTGTTTCCAATTGTGGGACACACCGGGTACACGACGTTTTCAATCCTGTATCGATTTGATCATACATAAAGCAAATGGTATATGTATTGTGTTTGATACGAACAATGACGAATCGTATCAAGAAGCCATGGATTGGTATAAAAAAATAGATAAAGAAAAAGAATGTGTGTTGGTCGTCAATGATTATTCCAACAAATGGTCCGAATGGTCTTCGACCGTTTCAAAAGAATCTATACCTTTTGTGGTGATTCAAAACGCTCAAGATGTACAAAAACCCATTCAATATATGATGGACAACTTAAATCACGATTCTACAGAGATTTTTGACAAGATTATTGCATCCACAAGCTCCAGATGTTTCTAAGAAAAGTTTAATTTAAAAGAGTATTTATATATAATGTTTATATTTTAAAAAGCGTATGGTTTCTTCTATTCAATTAGGAATTGCCTCTTTATCTTCTTTGGTTTTTATTGCTCTTTTGGGCATGGGAACCGATTTTCTAATCCATAAAATGGAAAATACGTTAATCGCTTGTCAACATGATACGGTATCGATAAATGGTCGTTGTGATTGTTCGGATTCCGGTATTTTTGATGGCAAGTTTTGTGAAAATTGTTTATGTGAAAACAATGGTGTCTGCATGATAACCTCTGCTGGTTCTTCTGCTTCGCGTTGGGGTTGTTATTGTCCTTCGCATTTAAAATGGTTTGGTATTCGTTGTGAATTGTGTTTTGCGCAGCGCAAGGGTAAAGATTGTGATGGAGCGTGTTTGGACAATTATTACGGCGCCAAGTGTTCAACGTATTGTTCAGCGAACGATACTTCGTTGTCGGCAGAATGTTTAGAGATTAAAGCAGCGGGTGGTGTGTGCAATGCCTGTAATGGTCACGGTACATGTCAGGGTGATGGTACGTGTAAGTGTGAGCAGGATTGGTTTACCAACCGGTTTGGCGAATCCTGTGCCCTTTCTTGTCCGTTTAACTGTGGTGAAAATGGTCAATGTGAATCGATTGGGGGTATTATACAATGTGTTTGTAAACCTGGTTATTTTGGCGAGGGATGTGATATACCTTGTCCAGGTGTAGAGCAATACGGTCGTTCTTGTTCTGGACACGGTCAATGCCAATACGACGGTACGAATACAACCTGTGATTGTGGTTTATTTTATCGTGGTGAAGCATGTGAATTAAAATGTCCGGGTCAAGCATCGCCTTGTAACAATAGAGGCACATGTAACTCAGAGGGACGTTGTATTTGTCGTGGTGGTTGGGCAGGACCCGAATGCGATTGTTTATCTTCTTATACATGTAATGGTAAAGGTTTTTGTAATGCGTCAACAGGTGTTTGTATGTGTCAAGGTAATTTTGAAGGTACATATTGTGAACGATGTAAGCCGAATTGGCATGGATCGAATTGTCAATTGTATTGTGATGACAATGTTGATTATGTGGATGGGGATCAGTATGGTTGTTGGGGTCGTGGAACATGTCAAGTGGAGACAGACGATACCACATTGGCAGAAACGATGGTTTGTGAATGTCAAGAGAATTTAGATCCTTCAACCCATTGTAAAGAATGCATTGAAAATTATTATCCTTCACCGTTTTTGGATACTTCAACGGTGGATAGTTGTTCCGTCGAATGTACCTCTAAAACATGTAATGAAGCTGGTGTGTGTAATACGGAATACAACGGTTTGAATTTTTTATGTATTTGCGATCACCCCAATTTAGATGCCTCGGAAGATTGTGAATTCTGCAAAGAACACTGGTACCCAGACGATTTGCAAAACAAACAACGCTGCTCCTACTACTGTGATGCCTCCATTGAAGAAGAACTAGAATGTGAAAACAAATATTGTACCGTCAAAAGTATTACCTACAACAATGTTATATTTCCAATTCAAGGTACCTATTGTTCCAACGCAGGTTCATGTACCGAAGATGGTTTTTGTAAATGTGAAGATGGTCATACTGGTGTACACTGCGAAAACGATTGTGGCGCCGTAGACGGAAAAGTATGCTCCGGACACGGTGAATGCAAACTAAACGATTTAGATCTATGGTACAATCCAAAAACAAAACAAACACGATGTGAATGCGAACCAGAAGATCCATATACCTACGAAACACGTCAACGATACGCCAAACGTGGTTTTGTACTCGAACCACCGAAGAAAAAACAATACTACGGTGAGAAATGTCAATACCATTGTCCACGGTTTAACGAAAAAATATGCGCGGATCGAGGTGAATGTGATACGCGTTCTGTTTCTGTGAATGGTCGTGTGATACCGTGTACAAAGGACGAGCAATGTTTAAAGAGTGTGATTGGCACGGAGAATTCCTTTTGTGGTCGTGATGCGTTGCCATGGGACACCAAGGTGCCTCCTGGACAGTTTTTTTTCAATGCGCCACATCCTGGTTTTCAAAACTGTCGTTTGGATTCCTGTATTGATTCGGTCAATGCGATTGATTACGAAGCGATATGTCTTCAAAACGCACATGCAATCTACCCAGACGAATTAAATTCAGAAGAATGTATATTTGGTTTAAACACGGTAGAAGAACAAGAACAATGTCGAAAGGTAACCGAAACGTTTTTTACATCTGGCTTTAATGAAAATGGTACCTGGTGCGATGAAGCACTTAAAAATACGATTGCAGAAAATATAAACGATGTTTGTTCTGAAAATACATCCAATACTGATTTTGTGGTTGATCATTATACTATATGTTCACGATACAAAACGAAAACCGAATGTGTACTCAATGAAAATTGTATCTTTGATACCTCGTATGAAAACACACAAGGTTTAATACAACAATGCAATGGTAAAGCTCAAACGGAATGCAACAGCAACATATTTTGCGAATACAAAAACAACACATGCTCCTACAAAACATTGTGTCGTGCCATGAACTGTAAAGATACCGTACAAGATTTAGGAGTCGAACAATTGTGTACCGCCATCAACGAACCGTTTGAAATCACCCAAACAAACGTCGACTGGAACCAATACTGCTATCGATTTGTAAAACAAGTCGATCAATCATTCACATCCTTATCACCATACAACACCTTTTTCTATTGCTGGAACTGGCACGATTCAAAAGATCCTTCTTTATTGACCGATGATTTACGCGGAAACATTGATCTATCCGAATCGACCCTCGCGCATCGAAACGCGTTTTTGGGTTCGAAAACATCACCCGAAACATGCAGTGGTGACCAAAGTGCGTATTGCGATGCATGGCTTGGAGTATTGCCGGTTTTGCGTTATTTGAACCCCTTGTTGGAATCAGCAGTGTATTGCAATGATGTGAGGGTGTATGCGTCATCTCAATTTGCATCGCTTCAACATGTTAAACAGGTGATGGAAAATCATTTTGGAGTGTTATGTACCGTGGTAGATAGTACCGAAGATGGTCCGGATGATATTCAACCGTTTGTGGTACACACGATTGATGAAGTATTTACGGAATCGAGTTCGAGTATCTACAACCGGTTGAAGAGTCAAGAGGATGTATTGATGGTGGAAGGTAGATTGGATATCATGCGAAAATCAAGACCAAACATCAATTATTTAGAAACCCTTGGCGTGTTTTTGAATCGTATCAACGAGATGTCATGGGTCCCAAGCGCGCCAGAGATCCCTACCCTTTGTGATTACAATATATGTGGTATCAATCGGTGTGTCGATAAAACAAGCTACGTCGAATGTATCTCAGATGTGAGTATTAATTGTTATAGTGACGATTCGTTGTGTACTCTTGGTGTTTGTTATCAAGCGGACAAAGTTGCACGAAAAAAGTATCGATGTGAATTTCAACCGTTGGAATCGATTGTATTTCGTTTTGGAGGTCAAAATGTGTCTGCGACTCGAAGCATTCATGGGGTGATTAATGTGCCTAGAGCCGATTTAGAAATGTATCAAAATGAAGAATATACAATCAATGAAACGATAAAAGTGATGGTGGACTATCGTTCGGAACAAAAGATTGTTTTGAAACAAGAGTATGAATCCGCCATACCTGCTCAGGTCCCTCAACTTTCTACTTCGTGTCAAGAGCGGTATGCTTCTAAATCATGGTTGGATACGTGTGCTGTGCATGGAATATACAACGACGATTTTGAACCCGGTACGTTTGGGTTTGATATTTCCAAACATCATCGTCATGTATTTATTGGTTGGTTGGGATCGCTCTACACGATTCAAAAAAACAAATACTCGGCATCGGAAACCCACGACGGTATTGAATTCAACAATATCAATTCGTTGAAATTTAACTTGGTGGTGAATGATGTCACTGTCATGGAAATATACGATGGAAACCGTTTGATGTATGTCTATCGGTTTGTTGGTATGGATCTGTACGAGAATCAAGAATATCCATTTCGTGTTGGATCGGTCCAAGAAATGTTTATACGTGTTCAAGATAATTTAATTGTGAATGACGATGTCAAAACATTCGATGGCTCTGAAATGAGCATCAAGATCTATGTGACGTATGGTACCTTTAAAATGTCATCTATTTCTGTAGATGGTACAGAAATTACACCTCGTCCATTTGTAAATGGTGAATGGTCTCCAAAAGATATGTTTACATGGGTCCCAGGCGTCGTTCCGGAATCCTATGCGTTAAAAATAAAACGTGATGCAAATGATGTATTACCGGTTGCAACATGTGATGTAGAAATGGGGACCAATCAAACATGTCCCGAGAGAGAACGTGAATCGTTTGGGGTGCGTAAAGACACTCGTGATCATCAAAGTTTTCGTGTATTTATCAAAGTGGACGATGGCATCAAAGAAGGTGGTAATATTTTAATGCTTGATGAAAATCGCACGAGCTTTTGTGAACTATATTTTAAACGTTTACGTATTTACGTCGATGGAAATCGTACCAATATGCGTTATGAAGTCAATACATGGTTGGAATTACGTGTAACCTTGTTGGAAAATACGTTATATATCAATACAAATGAAATCAAATCAATTGATAAAACGTTATCGTTTGTAGAATTTTACAATGGGGATGTGTCGATCTCTACATTTTTGGATCGTTTGATGTTTTATACATCGTTGCCTGTGAATGGATCATTGCGTTGTTTGGATACGGAATCGTTGTCGAATGTGACGGAACAGTTTCGGGAGCGTGTGCGAATGACTGGTTTCTTTGACGCGATTGATTATGATATGTCGACGGTTTGTTCGCATGTGCACAATTATATCTCTCAACCATTTTTTCAAGGATATTTCAATGCGTTGGATAGCTACAACGTGGTTGATATCAATCGGTATCATTCGTATCCAAATGAACCCTGTTCAGATGGCAAAGGACAAAATTGGACTGCATATTGTATGTATTTTAAAGATATGAAAGTACCATTTCCAGAAAATGTATCGCAAAGTGTAACGGAACAAAATATGATAAACAAGTGTCCATCGGTATTGAATGAAATGGTATCAAAACAATATGTATGTCGTAACCCATTGAATTGTAGTGAAACTCCTGGGTATTATGAATCATGTTTTGATCGTACTTCGGGGTACGCGACACGATGTACATCGGATTGTACAAATGTTATACAAAATACGATTGATGGTGATTATTGCAATACACGGACAAAAACATTGAATATCACGTTTGACGCGCCATGTCCATCCACGTGTTCAACTATTATGAAAACAGAGGTTAGTATCACTGATTTTTGTTCCAGCCAGCAAATGTATCAACAATACGACCAAGTGAAAAAAACATCGTTTGTATCGTTGGTGGATCTTCAATCGAGTACCTGTTCTGCTTCGTGTTTAAAGACTCTCCAACAATCTCTAAGTATCCCTGATTGGGTCGATTGGTGTAAAAAACTTGTTGATCGTGAAATACCAGGTACATGTTCAACTACGACTTGTGATTGTACGACAGCGGAATCATCTGGTTCTACTTGTCAGTTGACATGTCCAATGGGTTCCAATGGCAAGGTGTGTTCGGGCGAAAACGGCTTTTGTATTCCAGAAGATAATTCACAACAATCATATGACACCATCAAACAAGAAGAATCAGGTGAAATAGGAACACCACTTTGGTTAAAAAGTGAAGTGGATCCGATGCAGGGTGAGTGTGAATGTATTTTTGGTTCGGGTGAAGCATGTGATATACCATGTTATCAATGTTCGAATGGAACCTATGGTTGGGGCATGCAATCGCAGCAGGGAATCTGTGACGGTTCAAATGGTGTTTGTCGAGGTTTACCGCCCTTTACACGTTACAATGTCTCTGCCATTTCAGAAGATGGCAACCCGGTTTCATACAACACAACCAGTTTCGATTCGAACCGGTTTGTGTATCCTGAACGGTTTTTGTATCAAACGTTTCAAGATGTACAAACCATTTTGGAAACACAAGCATTTTTATTGACACAAAACAAATATATTTATCCTGAACGCATTCAAACACCTATAACAAATATTGATATCAATTCAGTCACGATTTTAGGTTCATCGCAACGACTGTTTCGACATTTATGTCCAACATTTTACACCGACAAACGATTCACTTATGCAAAAGACCAATATGGTTTTGACATAACATCCACTTATGTATTTGGTCAATCGGTCGTTCAGGGAGCAAACAACATGGATGATTTTACCAATATTGATGATATTATCATGGTATTGGATAATTCAACGTTTTTTGCGTATTATAACGATGCTGTGGTTCCTTTGGTGGTGGATGGTGTATCCCCAACCCATCGTAAACACGCTCGAATTGTTTCAGATGATTCATCGATTTATATGTGGGGTGGTGTTTCATCGAATGGTATTTACGTGTCGGATATGTGGCAATTCCAAGTGACGAAACAAACGTTTATGGATAAACTCTTTCCATACGGTGTTTGGATATCGGTGGAACAAGAAAATGTACCCGAAGCGCGTCAAGATCATGCCATGGTCCGTATGGAGCGATACATCTATATGATTGGGGGGTATTATACCGATTTTGAATCGAATCCTATACAAGATACACGTTTGTACTCGTTTAATATACAAACGCGTGTTTGGTCCATTATGAACGTTTCGGGTTCTGTACCGTATATGTACAATCATACGATGATTGCACACCAAGGAGAACTGTATATATCACACAGTACATCGTTATATGTTATAACGATTCATCAGGATGTGGTGCAATTTGAAAAAATACAAGGGTTTAGCGCGCCATCCACGATGTTTATGTATAGCTGGGATGTTGAGCGAGTCATGATGTTTTCAGAAACAAACGATTATATCATGATCAATAAAAATATACAAACATTGACCAGAATGGATAGCACACCGCTAGAACGAATCGTATACAACCACAACCATTTGTATCTGGTATATAAAAATGGTAATTGGGCAGAATACGATTTTGAAAACCAACAAGTCAACACCGATCAGAAAACACCAACCGCGTTTGATACAAATCTTTGTTTGGTAGAATATAAAATAAATCCAATTGTGTATCATACGGAGAGTTTGTATTATGCGAAATCGAGTGTGACAAAGTTTTCAGAAGAAAAGATACGTGTGTTTTGCGATGCGGATGAATCGTGTATAGGATACCAAACGGACGAAACAGCGTTTTGGGCGGTGTTTAACACAACATTGGTATCGAAACGAAACGATTTTATATTTTGGAAAAAAAAGTTTTCATCGTCGATTGTCATTCATGGTTATAATATGTCTACGTATATCTTTAATGAGAATAAACATACACATATCAAGGTGTATTATGATGATATATTGGTGAATGATGTATCTGTCGCGGTTGATTTTACAAAACGGTTTCAGCGTTCCTTTCAGCTGTGGCAACACGTCAAGCCTGATAGTTGGGCAATCAAACCAGACAAACAAATTTCGTTGTGGTGGAAACGTATATTAATGATGCAAGATCGTTATGATATTGAAAGCTACATGAATCAATTATCGGATTATACAAACGATTTGTTTAAAAAGACCGACATGAAACAAAACCCATATCACAAAAACGAGATTGGTTTGTATCAATCTATTTTTATTGAAATGGATACCAACCCATTTAGCAGCGCAT
>MDTG01295529.1_pt1 | contig 15035 bp, 14 predicted proteins | sample 811421 | NCBI WGS metagenome assembly MDTG01 (sample SAMN05326645, study PRJNA326480) | marine metagenome | isolation source: seawater | place: Pacific Ocean: South East | collected 2011
CTAGCGGTAAGTTAGATGTTGTTGGTTTGGCAAGACCTTTTTGTTTATATCCAGCACTAGCTAATCAAATTTTTGATGGTTCAGTTGAAGAATTTGAAGCACCCATTCCTCGTATAGGAATCCCTTTACTAGATAAGTTAGGAGGCGTAGAACTTCCTTGGTATGAACTCCAAATTCAGCGAATTGGAAAAGGAAAAAAACCTAAAAAGAATCTTCCAGGTATATTTGCATTTTGGTTTACTATGAAAAGCTTATTTTTAAAATCTTTTTGGAAAAATTAAATTCTATTAAAGATTAAAAATTATTTAGAATATTTCTAAATAATTTTTTTTTTTGAAGATTCATATGTAGTTTTGCCATCAAATGCAAAGTAAAAAAGTTACGTCAGAAAAGGTTCGTGTAAAACAAGTAATTGTTCTAGCACTTTTATTTATGATGATGGGCACACTCTTAGAATTGTATTTACTAGAACATTATGAGGATACATTTCAATTAATTCCAGTTTTATGCATTGCTTTTTCGCTTACAAACCTAATTATTCTTCTGTTTAAAAAATCAAAAAAAATCATCAATCTATTTAAATTGATGCTCGTTTTAACATCTCTCAGTGGTGTTTATGGTGTTTTCTTGCATCTGCAATCTAATTTTGATTTTGAGCAAGATATGAAACCAACAGCTACTAATTGGGAATTATTTTCTGAAAGTTTATCTGGCGCTTTACCAACCTTAGCCCCTATGAGTATGTTAGTCTTAGCATTGATAGGGTATTCATATTTAATTTTAATAAAACAACAAAATGAAAAAATTTAGTACACTATTCATCATCACGCTATCTGTAAGTTTATTTCTCATATCCTGTAAAGAATCTGCAGAGAAAAAACAAAACACACCAAACAATTTAGAAGTTAAAGAAGTAGAAAAACCTTCACCTTTAGTGGTTTTAAATGCCAATCTAGCTACGGAATCAGATTTAGTTGCTCTGGGCTTTTCACAAGAGGTAGTTCAACAACTTTTAGCAGCAAGACCTTTTCTATCCATGGCAGATTTTAATTCAATCATAGAATCAGAAAATACAGAAGAACTTTTTAAAAAAATATTTGTACCATTTAATCTAAACACTACAGATGAAAAAGATTTTAAAATGATTCCTGGGGTTGGTGATAAGATGGCGCACGAATTTGAAGAGTACAGACCCTACACTAGTATTTTACAATTTAAAAGAGAAATTGGTAAATATGTAGACGAAGAAGAAGTAGCTCGTTATTTAGACTATGTTTTTGTACCTGTAGAATTAAATACATCATCAGAAGATCATATCAAAGCACTACCTGGTATTGGCAAAAAAATGACTCATGAATTTTTAGAGTATAGACCCTACAAAAACCTAGCTCAATTTAGAAAAGAAATAGGAAAGTACGTAGATGATAAAGAACTTTCAAGATTAGAACGTTTTGTTTATTTAAAAGACTAATTTTTTTCTGAAATACATGAATTGAAATCAGTTCTTCAATTTAAAAATCATCCCAAAATATTTTTTGGGATGATTTTTTTTTATCTTTTTCACTATTATTTAATGAGTAATTTTATGTAGTTATTTCTTAAAACGCAGAAAGGAATTTCTCTAAATTTATTTATTATCTTTAGCTTCACAATCAATTGACTCAAAATGAATAATCAACTAATTACTATCCTCAGTTCCTTTTTTTGTTACCTTATTTTTACAAACTCTATTCAAGCTCAAGAATCTATTTTTGACAAATTAAATGCCATAGCAACAGTAGATGAAAAAGTAATGATGCCAATGCGAGACGGTGTTAGACTTGCCAGTGATATTTATAGGCCTAAAGAAGCTGGTAAATATCCTATTATTTTTTCTAGAACTCCTTACAACTTTAATTCTTGGGGAGATGGCGAACAAAGAACTAGAACTGCTAAACGTGCTTATGAATATGTTAAAAAAGGCTATGCTTATGTAGTACAAAACGAGCGAGGTCGTTTTTATTCTGAGGGAGAATGGGATATTTTAGGAGTACCTCTTACAGATGGGTATGATGCTTTTGAATGGATGAAAAATCAAGCATGGTCTAATGGAAAAATTGGAACACTAGGATGTTCTTCAACTGCAGAATGGCAAATGGCTGTTTCTGCCTTAGATCACCCGTCACACGCTGCAATGGTGCCACAAGGTTTTGGTGCTGGTGTTGGACGTATGGGCGATATTAATGAACAAGGAAATTGGTATCGAGGAGGTGTAGAACAAATGTTATTTTTTTCTTGGTTATATGGTGTAGAGCACGATAAATTTAAACCAAGAATTCCAACAGGAGCTACCCAAGAAGACTTAATTAGAATATCAAGATTTTATGATTTAGCACCAGAAAATCCAAAAGTAGATATGGCTGAGGCGTTAACTCATTTACCCATTCAAGACATTCTAAAAAATATACACGGTAAACAAGAAGTTTTTGATAAAATGATTCGTAGAAAACCAAACGACCCAGAGTGGTTTAAGGGTGGTATTTACCATGATGATAAAGATATTGGCACCCCTAGTTTTTGGTTTGCTTCTTGGTACGATGTTTCCATTACGCCAAATATTTCATTGTTTAATCATGCAAGAAATAACTCAAAAGATGCTTTTATAAGAGACAATCAATACTTAGTAATTGCACCTACACTTCATTGTGCGTATACAAGAGCAACTGAAAACACCATTGTAGGTGAACGCAGTGTTGGAGATGCTAGACTTAATTATGATGAACAAATTACAAAATGGTTTGATTTATGGTTAAAAGGTTCAGAAAATGATTTTAAAGAAACCACGCCAAGAATACAATACTATACCATGGGTAGTAATAAATGGCAATCTTCTGAAGTATGGCCTCCAGAAAATACCGAGTTAATTACGTATTACCTTCATAGTAATGGAGCTGCAAATAGTAGATTTGGTGACGGAATGCTCTCTACTAAGAAGGCTAAAAAAGATACCCCAGATACATTTGTCTATGACCCTATGGCACCAGTGCCCTCTTATGGAGGAAATGTATGTTGTACCGGTAATGCAATAAAAGGAGGTGCTTGGGATCAGCAAGATATGGAAGCTAGAAATGATATTTTAGTATACACAACAGAAGTTCTAGCTGAAAATACCGAGGTAAGTGGTTTTATTAATTCTAAACTATATGTCTCTTCTGATGTAAAAGATACAGATGTTACCATAAAATTAATAGACGTATATCCAGACGGTTCTGCCTATAATTTAGATGAAACTATTCAACGAGTTCGCTATCGTGAAGGATATGATAAAGAAGTTTTTATGGAAAAAGGCAAGGTATATGAAGTTAATTTAACGGCAATGTCTACAAGTAATATGTTTAAAAAAGGACACCGTATACGAATAGAAATTTCAAGTAGTAATTTTCCTAGATTCGCAAGAAACTTAAATACAGGGGGTAATAATTATGATGAAAAAATTGGGATTACAGCGCATAATACCATTCATCATTCTGCAAAGTACCCCTCTCAAATACAAATACCCATAGCTAAAAAATAAACAACTAGCTGACATAAATTTTTTGATATAAGGTACTTATAAATTAGATCAAGCTTACTGTAACTTGAACATAGATTTTAGAAGCTAAGGCATCATTCCTTAAGTTTTCCATAACATAATTAGCGCCATTAAAACCATTATCAAATTTTCTATAATGGTAACCATACTCATCGGTAAATTAAAAACGGCTCCTAAGCAAGCGCAACGAATTTTCTTTTTGTCTAAAACACTCTGTATAACACCAATACTGCTAAAACCCATAATACAAATAGTTGCAATATAAGTAATCGTAGGTTCAAAACCTGTGAGGTAGGCAACACCCAATATTAATTCAATAAACGGATATACAAGACCATATACTTTTACTCGTTTTGCAAGTATGTCATACATAGCATAGCTTTCTGCAAAACCGGTAAGGTTTAAAAATTTGAAGAAGGAAAATACAATAAAGAAACCAGCCATAAAGTATTGCATCCATAGCATAACATCTATTTTCCCATTGTCTATTGAGACAATTGATGTTGTAGCAGCTATGAATAAAAAAATAAGAAGAAGTGGTTTATAAGTAGTGAAAACACGTTTGTTTTGTTTGTCTTCATTACTGTTAGAAAAAGTGATAGTGTATTTTGGATGAGCTTCAAAAAGTTTTCGTAGCTCATCTATTGCAATCTCTTTTTCCACGGTTAATGTAGCGGTATTGTTTTTAAGCTCAATTTTGGCCAATGAGATATTTGAATGCTGTTCAAGCAAATATGTTACTTTAGCAATACAACCCTCACAGGTCATTCCATTTATAGTATATGTACGAATCATTATCGTTTATTATAAATCTAATATACAGGTTTTATATTTTAGGTTTAGCAATAAGTATACCTGCTTTAGACAGAAAACTCTTCTACCAATTTTTCTAACATCACCACACATTTATCTAGTTGTTCTTGTGTGGTAAATTCATTGGCACGATGTGCCTGTTCTATAGAACCAGGCCCGCAAATAATACTTTGGTAACCAGCTTTATGAAATTGCCCTGCCTCAGCTGCATAAGAAACAGTTCTCCAGGTATTGCGTCCAGAGATTTTTTGAGTTAAAGCAACAATACTATCTGTTTTTTTGGTGTCTAATGCTGGTACTGGGGGGTGTAATAATGTGTTGGTAATTTTAAAATTAGGAAACAGTTTTCTTACCTCTTGTTCTCGTTCTTTGCAAAACGCAAAAAAATCATTAAAAATAGTTTGAATATCATCTTTTGGAATAACTCTCACATCCCATTCAAAACGGGTGTATTCTGCTACAATATTAGTAGCAACACCTCCATGTATTTGCCCAACATGCAGAGTAGAATGTGGTGGTTCAAATCTGTGATCTTGTGTAGCCAGAGATAATTGTTTCATTTTGTTTTCTAGCCATATAATAAGTCTAGTACTCTCATGTATGGAACTAATTTCTTTGTGAATTCCGCTACTATGTCCTGCAGAACCATTTACTTCTGTTTGTACATAGCATACCCCTTTTTTTCCAATAACAGGCTCCAACAATGAGGGCTCCCCAATAATGGCATAGGTGGCGTTTTCTACATAGCTTTTTTTAATATGCTCTATAAGTTCTGGAGCTGCTAAACAACCAATTTCTTCATCATAACTAAAAGCAAAATAGATGGGTTTTTTTAAATTAGCCTTATTCAATCTAGGTAGTGTAGCCAAACAACATGCAATAAAACCTTTCATGTCTGCGCTTCCTCGGGCAAATAATTTACCATCTTTTTTTATAAGTGTAAATGGGTCTGTATACCAATCTTGGCCTTCTACTGGTACAACATCTGTATGCCCAGATAGTATAACACCACCATCTATAGCTGGTCCAATTCTACAATGCAACGAGGCTTTTGTTTCTTCTTTATTAGGAACTAATATAGTTGCTACACCAAAGGCTTCAATATAATTCTTAATCCAATAAATAATCTTAAGGTTACTTTCTCCTCCTAAAACTGGAAAACTAACCAGTTTTGCTAAAATATCTTCTACATTCATATTATTCATAGCCAATAGTTACCGCTATAATTAAGAATATAGCTGAGAGTAAAAATACAATTATTGCCACAGGAAAAATAAATCGCAACCATTTATCTAGCGGCACGCGGCACATGCTTAGCATGGCAATTAATCCGCCAAGAGTTGGGTTTATTAAATTAGAGATTCCATCACCAATTTGAAAGGCTAAAATAGTAGTTTGCCTAGTAAGCCCAATTACCTCTCCTAATGGTAACATAACAGGTAAGGTTGCCAATGCCTGGCCACTTCCTGATGGAATAAAAAAGTTAATAATACTCTGAGAAATAGACATCCCTATAGCAGATAAATACAAGGGTAATGTTTTTAAAACTTCAGATAAATGAAAAGAAATGGTATCACTAATATGTCCCATTTCCATTAATACTTTAATAGTGGTAGCAAAACCTACCATAAACGCTCCAGGAGCAACATAGGCAACAGACTTTAGTACCGTTTCGCTAATGCTGTTTCCTTTCATTCTGCCTATAATTCCGGTAGCTATTGTAACCATTAAAAATATGGCAGATATTTCATTAATATACCAGTTTAGATTAAAAACACCATATAAAATGGCGCCCAACCCAACAATAAACGTACTTATTACCAACCAATTGTTTAGTGAAATTGAATAGTCTGATAAAGGTTTAGAAAGTACAATTCCGTCTTCATTTAAGCCTTTTCCAAGACTGTTGTTAGGGTCTTTTGTAATTTTTTTTAAGTACTTAACATTATAATAAGCAAGAAAACTAAGGGCAGAAAAACACAAAGCACTACGTAATAAAGCACCAGAAAATAAGGGTAATTCTCCAATTTTATGGCCAATACCCACCGTATACGGGTTTATTGGAGAAAGCCCAAATCCAAGAGTTACCGCACCCACAGAAATACCAGCTGCCAATACTAGGTCTCCGCCCAAGGCTAAACTTACCACTGCTGCAATTGGTATTAAAGCAATATTGTGTTCATAGCCTACAAAAACTCCTAAAGCACCATAAATAAAAGTCATAATTATAACGGCTAAGTATTTTTTATCTCGTCCAACTTTGTGAACAAAAGTACCTACAGCATTTTCTATGGCCTTGGTTTTTTCCATAACACCAAACATAATACCACCAGAAAACACCACAAACATTACTTCTATAGCAGCTTTAAAACCCAAAGGAATGGCTTTAAACATGTCTAAAAAACCAATAGGAGTACTAGGTATAATGCTATAGGAGCCAGGTATTACGTTGTTTCTTCCTTCAATTAAGATGCGTTTAAACTCACCGGCAGGAATAATATAGGTTAACAGTGTTACAAAAACAATAATCATAAACAGCATGCTTACAGCGTGCGGAATTTTTTCGTACCAATGGGTTGTTTTCATAGATAAAATTGTAGAAAATAAAAGTATCTAAAATAGTGGTTTTTTTAGAATCATGTATTTTAAACAGGGGTTAATTTTTTGACAGCATTTAAACCCAAAAAAATAATAGTATTTTTTACCAGTTTTCTATAATATAAATTGCAATACGTTGTTTTATGTTATAACTTTTTAAATACAAATGAAGATTTATAAAGAATGTTTTTTTACTTTTCAGTAATTAAACAGCTCTAAATGAAGAAAAATGCACTTATTGCTACAGATAACCAGTTTTTAACAAACAATGCAAAAACAGCTCATGGTTTGCTAAGAGGGTCTAAACGGTTTCATGTACTGGCAGTATTAGATGAAGAAAACAAACATGCAGATGCTGGGCAACTACTAGACGGCAATAAAAGAAATATTCCCATACTTGGCACCATAGATGAAGCTATTAAACAATTTAAAACCGTAGATTATTTAGTAGTTGGGGTAGCCACTGTTGGTGGTATATTATCTGACTCTCTGTTGCAGGTTATTAGAGAGGCTATAAGTAATGGCATAGGCATAGTAAACGGCCTACATGACCAGCTTCAAGAACGCAAAGACATTGCCCTATTAGCCAGCCAAAACAAGGTAGAACTTATAGACATTAGAAAACCAAAAACTCCTAAAGAACTGCATTTTTGGTCTGGAGATATTTTTAAGGTTAAGGCGCCTATTGTTGCTTTTTTAGCCATGGACTGCGCTATGGGAAAACGTACAACAGCCAACTTAGTTGTAGAAGAATGCTTACAACACAACCAAAACGCCCACATGATTTATACTGGCCAAACAGGGTGGATGCAGGGTCATAAGTATGGGTTTATTTTTGACTCTACCCTAAATGATTTTGTTTCTGGAGAACTAGAGCATGCTATTACAAGCTGTTGGAAAGCAGCCACCCCAGATGTAATTATTTTAGAAGGGCAATCTAGTTTAAGAAACCCCAGTGGCCCTTGCGGCTTAGAATTTATTATTTCAGGAAATGCAAGCCAAGTGGTACTTATTCATGCTCCGAAAAAAAAATATTTTGATGATGATCCTCTTTGGGGAGAAATTCCTTCGGTAGCATCAGAAATTGACATTATAGAAAAATTTGGCGCTACAGTTATAGCCCTAGCTTTAAACACCTCTGGTCTTAGCAAGCAAGAAGCACTAAGCTATAAAGCTAGCTACCAAAAAACCTTAGATATTCCGGTGGTGCTGCCTTTAGAAGAAGGTGTTAAAAAAATTGTTTCAGAAATAAAAGGCTTATCATTATGAAGATAAAAAATATTGAAGTTTTTTCAAAAAACTTAGCACTTACAAAACCCTATACCATTGCCTATAAAACCATTGCAGAGGTAGAAAATGTATTTTTACTTATTACTTTAGAAAATGGTGTTGTGGGCGTTGGAGCATCTAATCCAGACTTAGAAGTTGTTGGAGAATCTCCTTCAGATGTTTTAAAAAACTGCCAGTCTGGGTATTTTCAGAAATTTATTGGTAAAAAGATCCAACATTTTAGAGCTATAATTTTTGAAATAGGAAAAGCATTTCCAGATAAACCAGGCACCCTGGTACTTTGGGATATAGCTCTGCACGATGCATTTGCCAAATTTTTAGAGATTCCTGTAGCAGCAATATATGGGCAACATCATTATTCACTCCCTACCTCAGTAACTATTGGTATTATGAATATTGCAGACACGATAAAAGAGGCAGCAGAGTACGTAAAGCAAGGGTTTAAGGTATTAAAAATTAAAACAGGGCAAGAGGTAGGGTTAGATATTGAGCGAATTAAAAAAGTAAATGAGAAATTTGGTAACATAAAAATAAGAGTAGATGCCAACCAAGGATATGAGATTAAAGACTTAGAAAAATTTATAAAGGCCACCCATACCTTAGGCTTAGAAATTATAGAACAACCTTTACTGGTAGGCAAAGAAAATGAGTTGGCTTCAATAGACCCACACTACCGTAGTATTTTAGTAGCCGATGAAAGCTTAAAAAATAGTAAAAGCGCCATCAATTTTACACCTTCTCCTCAACCCTTTGGTATTTTTAATATTAAATTAATGAAATGTGGAGGTCTTTTAGCTGCACAAGAAATAGCTGCTATTGCCAAGGCAGGAGGCATCGATTTATTTTGGGGCTGTAATGATGAAAGTATTGTAAGTATTACAGCAGCCTTGCATATAGCATTTGCCTCTGCCAATACTAAATATTTAGATTTAGACGGTAGCTTAGAACTAGCAGAAGATATTGTAACAGGCGGTTTTATACTTAAAGACGGTTTAATGAGTATTTCAGACAAACCAGGCTTGGGTATAGAACTAATGCCTAGGTAATATGATCAAAGTTAAACATATAAAATGAAGATTTATAGGCCTATTTTTTTGTTACTATTGTTTGTAGTATTCACCTTTACTGAGTGTAACAAAATTTCGCCAATGTACGATGTAGTTATTAAAAATGGAACGCTTATAGATGGTGCAGGAACTCCTACTTATACTGCTTCAAGCTACATAATAAATTTTTCAAATACTTATTAGCAATAGAAATTTAAATAAAATTGATGTTTAATCAATAATTATAAAGTCCCGTAATGAAGTTTTATAATTTCAACCAAAAATTAGAAACGCTTTAAGTGTTTAAATTTTTTTAATCCGCCCATGTAATTTTAATAAAAAAATCTTTTCTAAAAATAAAAATTAACACTGGTGAAAATACACCAATAGGTTTTTATTTTTTTACAATTTTTTTTGTTGTTCCGTTGTCAAACTTTAAGAAGTAGACTCCAAAATTAAGATTTCTAATATCTATAGTCTCATTATTTGAGACACTCCCACGTTTAATTTCTGAACCTAAAATTGTAAATATTTTATAATTCTCTTTGGTTGTCAATTCAGAAACTCTTATAAAATCAGTTGATGGATTTGGGAATAGTTTTATGGTCTTGTTTAATTTTAAATTATTGTTGCTTATGGCTTGAGCAGTAGAGTTATTCCAACTTAAAAGGAAAAGAATAAAAGTTAGTAAGATGTAAATTTTTTTCATAAAAATATACCTTATAAGTTAATTATGATAAATATACAATTAATAAAAATAGATCACAAATTTATTAGATGAGTTCACTTAAAGCTTAGACCAACAATCATTGGTTTGCTGTAAACTGCCTAAAAATTAAAGAAACTATTTTACTAGTAGCGAATAAGTAGTTTTTATTTTTTTATTCTTCTAACATTAAAAGCTTTTTGTTACACAAGAATCTTATAAGCGAAACGCTCGCAAAGATAATGATGAAAAGAGCAGGAAAGCCTCCAAATAAGGATAAAATTCTAATACCATCTAGGCCTTTTGTAGATAGCATAACATACGTTAAACCACCGATGACAAGCCCCCAAATAATTTTTGTAAAGACTGAAGCCTCTTGGGTTGAATTAGTTTTTACTTTTTCAGACATTGCACTCATGGCTGAAATATTAGAATCTGCAGCGGTCACATATGAAATATAAATTAAAACCAATGTTATTGGAATTGTAATTTTGCTATATCCTATTTTATAAAGTAAGCCATACATAACAGATTCTTCTCCTTTTAATTGCATGGTTTCAAATAGTAGGTTTTCACTAATAAAATTGGCATGAAGCGTAGCTCCACTAAAAGTTGAAATCCAAATAATAGCAAACAAGGCTGGTAGTATTAAGTTAAAATTAATGTATTGTCTAACCGTGTATCCTTTAGATATTTTTCCAAGAAATAGTGCTGCTATTGGCGCCCAAGCAAACCAATTTGCCCAATAAAAAATACTCCAATCAAATCTCCAAGTTTGTGAAATTCCTGAACCAATATTTAGGCTTCTTTGAGGAAAAGTACCTATATATTCTACCATTCCAGAGAAAGCAATTTTTAAAATATCTAGCGGGTAGCTAACTAAGAAAATAAAAATTGCAAGAAGTATGAATCCAACAATATTAATTGTTGAGAGCCACTTTATGCCTTTTTGTAGGCCACTTACTGCAGACATAATAAAGCTTACAATAACAGCAGCACCTACACAACCAATTACAAAATTTGATTTTGGAATGTCAAATATTTTATTAAGTCCTCCAATTATTGAATAAATACCAGCTCCAAGAGATGCAGACATTCCTAGAATAAGGCTGTATAGACAAATTACATCTATGACGCTTTCTAATGTTTTATTGGTGCCTCCTTGTTTAAATGGAAACAGAGAAGCCACGCTAAATTTTCTTTTTAAATTGTAGAAAGATAATGCAAAGACTAATCCTGCCACACAATAGATTGCATATGGGGTAAAAGACCAATGCATAAACATTGTAGACATAGCAAAATTCATAGATTGATCAGAAACAGGACTCATTGATGAAATTGGTGGTTTTGCATAATGAAAAAGAGGTTCTGCACATCCCCAAAAGAGAATTCCTGTAGCAATAGTAGTGCAGGTGCTAATAGCAAACCATCTAGATTTACTTAATACAGGTACTGCATTTTTGCCACCAATCTTTACATTAGCAATAGGAGAAAAGTAAGTAATTAGCAAAAGAATTAGAAAGAAAAAACTACTCCAAGAAAACAAAAAACCAACGTTTTCTAAAATTAAAGTATTTAATTTAGAAATGCTAGAAGAAAATAAGTCATTATTAATTTGACTGAATAGAATTGTACAAAATATAAGTATTATTGGAGGGTAGAAAACATTTTTTCTAAGGCTACTCATGCTAGTTTTATGGTTTTTATAGAGAACTACTTATTTCTAGTATAGCGCTCCATTTTATAGAAACATACTTGTAGATAGCAGGAACTTTCACTCTTTTTATAGTGTACGTCTAATATAACCAAAAAACCATCTTAAAAAAACTTTTAATTTTGAGGGCTTTATCTAGAGAGGAAGGGGAGAGAAGTTAAACTATTTTGGTTCACATGTTTTAATGATAACAACTCCTATATTGATTTACATTGACAATATTTTAAATTGTAAAGATGTAATATAGAAAGTGTTAAGGCTGTAATATAAGTAAAGAATTCGGCAAGGGATATCCAACCAAATTTTTCATTTAGAATTAAAAAAAACAATATAAACCAACTTGTCCATAATGCAGATTTTATAACAGCGTTGGTTGAGTTTTTTGTAGATTTATAGATAGCAATTACTGATATTGTTATAAATAAGAAATCTAAATTTTTCCACCATAGTGGTGCTGTATGACTATGAATTGCAGAATAGCTTTGAACAGCAAATAAGACAGGTGTCATAAGACAGTGGGCTAGACATAAACTGCTGGCTAAGGCTCCAATTGTGTCAGGCTTTCGGATACTAATATTCATACACACATAAATTTTAATGCAACTGAGTTGCAAATATAAACATACTATTTGTTATTCCAACAAAGATGTAATAAATTTGTAATCATGGGAATCATAAGAAAAACAAAAGCTGCAGCATTTTTGTTAGAAGAATTTGAAAAAAGCACAAAAGCTATTGCTGCTATCGAATTAATTAAAAGATTGGAGAGTAAAATAAATAAAACGACAGTTTACCGGTTGTTAGATAAATTAGAAGACGATGGTTTGTTGCACTCTTTTTTAGGAAAAAATGGTAATAAATGGTATGCAAAATGTAATAGCTGTTCAAAGTCTGGGCATACGGATATTCACCCTCATTTTCAATGCACAGATTGTGGAAGTTTTGATTGTTTAGAAATAACAATAAAAATTCCTGAAATTCCAAATAGAAAGATAATTAACTCACATGTCTTAGTTTTAGGACAATGTGAACTTTGTATATAGTTTTAGATTTAAAAAATTACCATAAAAAGTTATGTTGGTCTTTAAAATCTTTTTTCCACCAAGTAGTATCCATGTAATTATAGTAACAATTAATTTTCTTCTTTTTACCCATTAAATTAAACTATTCTGAAAGCAGATGTAGCCTATTCATTTTTTCTATTAAATCACCTTTAATGGCAACAACAGCTGGTTTTGGGATGTTGTCTTCGTCAAAAGGCCATGTACTAGTGGGGTTCGTTACATCTTTTGTTTGTTCTCCTGGGTGTTGAACACTTAAAAACAATGTTTTACCGTCTGGAGAAAACCAGGGCCCAGTAAGTTCTGCATCTTTGGGTGCAGATGCTACTCTAATTACCTTCCCTGCATCTTTTCCATGTCTAGGAATTACATATAACGCGTTGTTTTTAAAAGAAGTGTACTGGTTGTCTTTTTTATTCATACTGCTTCCAGAAATGTCTGAGGTAATCCAAAGATTTCCAGCTAAATCAAAAGCTAAATTATCTGGGCACGTAAGCCCGGTCTCTTCACCACCTGCAATGTATGTAGAAGCGCTAAAGGTAAGGGCATCAAACTTTTCATTGGTTTCTTCTATTTTTAAAATAGAACCATGAAAGTCTTTTTTTGGTTTGTTGTTGGTTAAAGAGATTAAAATATTTCCAGAAATAGGATCTATTTCAATATCTTCAGGACGGTTTAGAGGAGTGGCGCCAAGTAGTTTAGATGCCTCTCTAGCTCTAATAAGTACTTCAGTTTGGTTTTTAAACTGCTTTTTTAAAATTGGTTGACTTTCCCAAACTAAGGGTAACCATTTTCCATTGATGGTATCTGCAACATACAAAGTTCCTTCTTTAAGAGAACTAGGTGTAGAGGAGATAAACTTGTATAAATGCTCATCATTAGCATCATCTCCAGAATAAGCCACAACTCGTTTATCTTCTAATTCATATAGGGTACAGCATTCATGCGCAAACCTTCCTAGTGCAATGTGTTTTTTAGAAGAGCCGTCTTTTGGGTTTATTTCTACAACCCAACCATAATGTTCTGGAGGGTACTTGTAAAATTGTTCCCATTTGTAATATGTACTTGGTTTGTGTTGAGGTTTATTATTTTGATCATAAATAGTTTCCCCATAAAACCCATCATAATTTTCTTCACAAGTTAAAAAGGTTTTCCAAGGGGTAATTCCTCCAGAGCAATTAGCAAGTGTTCCAACAACTACTTCTTTACCTTTTATTGGTTCATCCCAATTTAATTGCATGGGAGTTTTAGCGGTAATCCGTCTATTTAACGGATCATTTTCAACAACATTCCAGGTGCCATTTTCTTCTTTAATTCTAACAATACTTCCACCAACTTGATACATCTCTTTATCAACTTGTTCTTTGGTGCGTTTTTGGTTTTTGTCTCTATAATTATACTCAGAAACAAAAAGTGGGTTCATGTATTCATGATTTACCCAGAGTAAGCCATCTTTTGGGTTCTCATCATTGAGCGGTATAAAACAGGTAAAATCATTATTAAACCCAAATGTATCTAACTTGTTAATTGGGTCTCCCCATTTTATTATGGGATGATAATGGAGTCCGTTGGCAAGTACTAAATCATCTATATCTGATGGATTGATGCTTTTTAAAACTACTTTTTTTAAACGTTCTAAGGTTGCTTTGGAGATTTTTTTTCCAGTTATTGGAGTTGGAGAACTGCCAGAACTCATTAAAAATGGCGGAACAACAATAGCGCCTAAACTTGCTTTTCCTAGGAATGAAATGAACGATCGTCTATTGTATTTCATTTAATTTAATTGATGTTTATTAATCATTGTTAAGTTAGAATAGATTGGTAAGAAATTGTTGGTAAATGAATCAAAAATTAACCCTTTTATAGTGAGGTAATCGGTAGTGATAGAATGCAATTTCAGATCTAATTGTTCTATGTTTTTGTGTAGAAAATGAGAAATTATTAGGTGCTCATTGTTGTCTGTGATCCATGTTTTATTAGAAAGATCTTTGTGTTCGTAGATTTCCTTGTAAAAAGAGGCAAGTCTTTTGTCTTTAAAAATAGAGTGTCCTTCAAGTGCATCCAATATAAATTGGTTATCACTTGAAAGGACAAAATAAATATTCTTGATAGAATGGTTAGTAATCAATTCTTGTATGTTTTTCAATGACCCTTGGTCTATATTAAAAGAATTGCCCAGAGAGGTGTAAAAGTAATTTACCGTATTGAACTGCTCATTAATTCTAGCCTCTAAACA
>MDTG01194258.1_pt1 | contig 15034 bp, 13 predicted proteins | sample 811421 | NCBI WGS metagenome assembly MDTG01 (sample SAMN05326645, study PRJNA326480) | marine metagenome | isolation source: seawater | place: Pacific Ocean: South East | collected 2011
AAACAAATGATGACATTGATCAATTAATGCAGACGACTGATGAAGAATCAGAAGGTGAAGAAGAATCAGAAGGTGAAGAAGAATCAGAAGGTGAAGAATATGAAGACGAAAAAGAAGAATCCGAAGATGAAGATGAAGAAACTCCAGAGGAAATTAACACATTTTCAGAAGATGGAGGTTTCAATGAAATGATTGAAGATATCGGAAATACGGAAGGGTTTAATCTGGATGCATTGAATCAATCTATGGAAGGGTTCAATATAGATGGACTCAATTCAGATGGCAACATTGATTTGAATTTATCGGGATTATTAAGTGCCGATGAACCGAATCCGATTAATTTAGACAGTGAAGATAGCGAAGATAAAGTTGATAACGAAGATAAAGTTGATAGCGAAGATAAAGAAAATGAATATTCGAATAGATCTGTTAGAGAATTACAGGATAAAATTAGGGAAATGAATGAAACAAAAAACCTTAGATTATCTGTTTCAGGAAATAAAACAAAATTAATTCAAAGAATAATTGAAAATCAATAAAATTATTTTGTTTTCTATTAATATAAATGAGCAAAGTTACCGATAATCATCAATTAGATTTTCCGGCGAGAATGTCTGATGGTCGTCAATTCACCGATTATAGACCGAATTGTTTCTTAAATAATGAATTAGGTCAAAATATGGGAAGCTGGCAATACAGAACCTATTTGACAAGAAATGCTATTAATATTCACAACAAATTCGTTGAAGTAGAAAATAAGAAATCGGCATGCACATCATGTACTGGTGCCCCTGTCCCAGATGTTAAAACAGTCATGGATTGCACACGCCAAAATACATGTCATTATATGATGAAAGATAAGAATGGATTAGGACAAGGTAGAAAATATAATTAATTATTGTCTCCATCGATTACCACAATCTAAACAATTAATAAATTGTGTCATAGGTTCATCTGCTGATCTGGTTTGCACTTCATAATAAGAACAAGAACGACTCCCACATTTTCTACATTTAAATACATCAGTCATTGCTTCTGGTTTTAATTCATATTTAAGTTTATCTTTTTTAATTTTTTCATCAATAAGATCTTTCCAAACATTTGGAAAAATATCATAGATAGATACTTCAGCAATTTCATTAGGATTAATTTCACCGGTGAGAATTCTGTTCTTAAATTCCTTGTTTTGAATATAAGAATCTTCTTTCAGATTCGAATAAATGGATCTTATTTTAGATACATATAAGTTTTTGAATACTTTATTCGTCCATTTTCTTTTAATTCCTTTTTTTGACGCAAGTTGGATCGAGTAGTTATAAATACTTTTTTCAATATTTCGAGATATATTATTGTTATTTAATTCTTTATCTATCAATTCCACAGTGGAAGCTCTAAATTTATCTTCAAAATTATTGTGTTTGTATAAATGATCCATTATTACTTGATTACACTTAATTTTTTAAATTAATATCAAATTTACCAATAATTATTTTGATTGTATATATATAATTATGAATAAGATACTAGAATATATATTATTATTCTTAGTTGGTGGTTGCACTGTATCGGGGATTAAGTACGTTTCTACCATAGCAGGTCCTTCGTATGCCGCCATTTTAGGTGCTTTACCGATTGGAATATTAACAAGTATAACACTTAAAAATGTTAAGATCATTGATCATTATATCGAAAATTATGCTGCAATGAGTTTAATATTATTACTCGTAGCATTGTTCTATCATATACTAATAATGAATAAAGTACAACTAAATGTAGCATACGGATTAACAATAATAGCATGGTTAGTATTGGCGACAATGAAAATGAAATATGTTAAAATATAATTAATACTTATTTAAATCTTCACCCAATTCATCGTTCTCATCATCTTCATCTTCATATTCTTCAATCTCAGATTCATCTGTTTCCTCCTTAATATAATCTTCATCTTCTTCTTCTGTATTTAAACTTTCGTCATCATCGCTGTTACATTCATCAAATCCTCCGAACATATAATTGTAAAATTCACCATAATCACTCACTTCGAAATCAACAAATTTAGATTTTTCCATTTTAACTAAGAATAAATCTCCAAATAACAATTGTTCTGAAGAATCAGATTCTAAGAATTGACTAACTCCACTTGGTGGCAAATCATGTTTATTTTCAAATCCGGCTTCACCGTCATACCACCCATAACAATGAATTGTATACTTTTCATAATTCCAATTATAAAGTTCTTGGAGTGAGTTATTACCCTCTGAATTACTTAAATTTGTCAATGTTTTGCATATATTTTTTTTGGTGATTTTATGATCTTTGTCATCCATTGAACCATCTTTTTTAATGTGTACAAATTTCATTTTAATTATTGATATTCTATTCTTTTTAAATATTTTATTAAGAATATTATAATGAATTTTAAAGAAGAATATGATGAAGATGCGAGATTAAGAGAATCAAAAAAAATAATACATAAATATCCCAGCAGAATACCTATTATAGTTGAAAAACACGATAGTTGTCAATTCCAAATTATGAATAAAAAAAAATATCTGGCACCAAAAGATTTAACTATGAATTTATTTATTTTTGAAATTCGTAAAAGAATTGAATTAGAACCTTCACAAAGTTTATTTGTCACGGTAAATGGAAAATTGGTTACTAGCACTCATACATTGGGCGAAATTTATGAAAAAGAAGCAGATAAAGATGGATTCTTGTATATGATCTATACATCTGAAAATACATTTGGTTAGATATTCATAAAATCATAAAATCATAAAATCATTTATCCCTGGCTATAAAAATAAATTCAGCAATGAATGAATCACCGGCTTTATTAAAGATTATATTTCCCGCTAAATCGGTAATTGTACCCGTAATTTGAGTAAGTGTGCAGGGATTGATCGAACAAATAAAATTTAATTTTTTTCCTTTATGAGTTTTACGACTCGTATCTGTTGTTGCTGTTGTTGAGTATTCATTAGGGATAACTATACTATTGTATAAATTCGAATCATTTGAATTTGAATCAATTTTAAATTCATCTATTTTTAATACATAAGAGGCTTTGTCGGGTTGATTACTGAAGTCTAAGAAACTCCCGTTATAAGCAGTTGTAAAACTATCTAAATAAATATCTGATAATTTATCAATTACGAATGGTTCTTGTAATTCTTCATTGAATGTTTTTTTTTGGGAATCATCTGCTCCAACTGGAACAGACCATTTTAAGGTCAAAATTTTTTTATTTGTTCGGTTAAAATTATATTGACTATTTTCATACAGAGATAATTCTTTTTTATTGTTCACCTCATCTTTATATTTGAGGAGTTGTTTTTCAGTTTTGACTAATTTTTTTTGTAAAGATTGAATCTCAGTTTGAATCTCTCTTTGAATCTCGTCTGTCTTTAGTTGAGATTCTTTTGATTTTTCTTTATTTTCTTTGAAAGGAAAATAATATTTATAAAGTAAAGATACAATCACCAATGCGACAATTCCGCCCAATTGATATTTGTATACCAAAAATATATCTTTTATCTTATCAATCATAATTTATATTTACTAATATATTTTTAAGGTCTATTAACCTTTTCATTGTGTTTCTTCACAACACACTGACATAATTGTATTAAACATCTTATGAACATCGCTTGTTGTTTTTCATTAATTTTAAAATCACCTTTACTTAATTTAATAACACTCTCAATAACTGTCTCCAAATCTTCATTAATGAAATTCTTAATTACCATCCGAACTTCTAAAGTTAATGATTCATGTTTTGCTTCATCACATAAATCATTGAATGCCTCGATTAGGAGATCTTTTTTTTGTTCTCCGGTGAATGTTTGATATTCTTTTTCAATGTATTCAATCGTTTGAATTGTTAAATTGAATAATTTGGCCGGATTAATAGTATCTGAAGTTAAACTTTGAATACATTCCTCGATGTGATCCGAAACCTTCATTAATTCATTGCTCATTTATTATAAAATATATTATAATACTATAATATAAACATGAATAAATATTTAGTTGTTGTACTAGTTTTTTTGATCTTACTGGGTCTATTTATGCTTGGCAATGGGGATATTTTACCCACACAAAACGATATTCAAACGTTAGAGTATGCTAAAAATCTTGAAAAAATGGATCAAACGAATGGATTTCCTTACCCACAAATAAGTCATGGATTCAAAAAATTAAGCAAGGGTTTCGTTAAACCCCTCGATAATATTAAAGAATTGCTACCAAGTGGAACAAGTGAAATCAATATTATCAGAGATAAAGAAAATACAATGGATACAAAAAGATATTATTTACCAGATTATTACAGAAAAGATAGACTCTGTGGTAACGATATTGGGACCGAAGAATTTAGACCCTTTTTAACAAAAGAAGATGTATCAGAACAATCATGGACTGATATGAATGTATCAGATCATCCTAAATTTTATACAAGCGAAATTGATAACGAATTAACTAATATTGGAGCATTCTTTGATAAGAATAATCAATATCACGATAAAACTTCGTCCAATACAGATGTATTAACAAGTGATTCTTGTTATACAGATAAAATGGGAAATTTAAGATGTGAAGATAATTCACGATTACAATTAATACCACCCTCTTTGATTACCGATGTAAATAAATGTTATACACTGAATACTATTGGTATTTACAAGGATAAGGAATCAGTACCAAATAAGCAAACCAATTTTGAAGTGGAAAGAGTCAATGGACATTCACAAGGTGTTTGGTCTTATTCAGATGATAGAACGATTCATGGAAAGAGTTTTTTGGGAAATATATTCCCATCAAAAACTGTTAATGAATCCTATTCAGGGGCAGAACTATCCCTTGAATGCAGTGATTGTCCTCTTATATAATAGCAAGATTGATTAATAGGGACATTGTATTTTTGACACCAGTTGATACCCTCATTTATTTGCTTTAAAGATGGAGTATTCATTATTTTATTTTTATGAATTAAAGATAATCCTTTCTTAATTTGATTTATTTGTGTTTTTGAATATTCTTTATTAAAATCATCTAAAACTGCATTGAAGTTTTCATCGATCTGAATCTCAATATTTGTGGATTGAAATGATCGAAATAATAAATTATTGAGTCTTTTATTGTAACCCTTATATTTTTCACATACAATGTACTTTTCGGAATTCGATAAGCGACTAAATCGTGGTTTCTGAATTGAAACTCTTTCGAATGAAAGTGTTAAAATATAAAGTAATTGAATCGTAGACTTTAAGAATATATCAAATACTTTACAAATAAAATCCCCTCCTTTCTTCAATAAGTTTAATGCAAGGAATATTTCACTGTAGATTAAAGGTAAAGAATTGAATTCTTGTTTATTGTAATCTTCAGAATAATCAAAACCACCATCTCCAGTTATAAAATCTACAGAATTATTTCCGATATATTTAATATAAGATAATAGATTATTCATATCGCGTAAATCCCCATCTCCTTGAATACCAGAATAAAAATCAATAAGGGACTCTTTTTTTAAATTATGATTCCAATTAGGGACATCCTTATTTTCTGAAAGTAAAGTATTTGCATATATTTTACTTATATTGTCTTTGTATTCTAATATAGATTGAACAAATCCTCCGGGGGCTTCCCCCATACAAAAAATAATACTTTGTTCAAAATTTATCTTAAAATCAACGATCATTTCTTTTAATTTGAAATAAGAACGACTGATAGGTACTATTTGACTTAGATTTCTATTCTTGTTTGGAGATGTGTAAATATATTCATACTCATGAATATTTCTTTTAATTCGATTCCATTGTTTATCTACTTTGTCAATTTTAGATTTTTCTTCACTAATTATCTTTTGATAAGATAACATATCTTTAGTCGTAATCAACTTACTGGGTACATAGGAGATTTCAAAGTTCATAATTAATAATCAGAACATTGTTTTAAATAATTAATATTTCTGAAAAATGAACCAATTATTCAATTCACTCAAAACTTTCAACTTATGGTTTTCTTTCTGATTCATTTTCAATGCTTCATAATAGGGTCCCTTCATTTTTTCATTCTGTTTATTTTTCTTTAAGAGAATATCTTTTTCTGATAATTGATCCAAATTATCAATAATTGATCCAAAAGATCCGATTCCATCTTCAATCATATATTTATCTGAATCGAAAATACCAGAATGAATTCCTCTTAGTTTGGGTTTCGCTAATTTGAAATTGTATTCTTTCATAATATCGACAAACATATCAAAATTAACCAAATATTCTGTAATTTCCCAACCAATACTATTCATATACACTATGATTTCTTTTCCAAACATATCTTCTTTTTTATCTTTCTGATATTCAAAATTATCCATTTCATAATTTTTTTGAATCGAATAAACACTATTTTCAAATTCATCTTTCATTTCAATTCTCCCACCATCTTCGAGTAATTCGAATACCCTTTTTCCATCGTAACAAGTGCCGATAAAATATCCTCCTTTCATACAATTATCGCTAATATTCTTAATATATCCACGCAATGTCATTTCATCTTTAAAATAATAATGAATTGAAAATTGACTACTAATTATATGAAATCCTTTGGATGCTATGCCTGAATATTCATCCGATATTTCTTTGAATTCTTTAGAAACACTTTCCTTTTTTTTGTAAATTATATTGATTAATTCTTTGTTTCTATAGATTTCATTGTCTGTCCCCTTATATCCATCCCCATCGCGAATAGATTCAGAAGTGTCATATTGTACAAAGAGAGCATGTTTTGGTTTGTCCATATTTTCAAAATAATATCTCTTTCCCGCTTTTTTAATATCGGGAGAAATATCTAAACCAAAGAAGAAATGTATCTTATTTTTAGAATACAAATATTTCTTAATATCCCCCCCTCGACCAATTGATGTATCCATGATTGATAATGATTTCTTTCCAACGGAACAAATAGATACAATTAATTTATTCTTAATATAATTGTGTAATTTCCTTAAAGGTTCATCCTGAGTTTCTTCATTATTTTCTTCAATATAATATTCATGGGGTTTTTTCTCCTCTTCTTTTCTCCCCGTATCAATCGAGGTAATATCTTCAATACCTGTAATAATATTTTCTGTTACAGGATTAACAATTGTAGACCAGATACTATTTGCTGTAGTAAAGAATTGAGGTTTCTGCTTATCGGTACGAACCCTTAATGGCGTCCAAATCATATCTTCATTATTTTCGGGTGTGTATCTCATTTCGACAAGTTGACCATTTAATATTTCAGAATTATCTTTTTCACAAATTAACTTACCATTTTTAACTGGAATATTGCACATATAAAATGATTTATTGTCTCTTTCCGGATTGAATAATATTTCATTGAGATTATTTGTTTTTTTATTTCTTAAAATGTCCCAGGTATAATCATACTCTTTATCTTCTTTAATATTGTATCCAACATACAGATGAACCTGTTTACATACTATCACCTTTCCCTTAACAGTAGATGAAACAATCTTATCTCTTTCACCCTTGGAAGTATTTTCCTTTACAAAACGAACACGAAAATCTATCGTATTTTCTTCTGGCGGTTTCCATTTATAATTAACCGACCATTCCCCGCCTATAAAATTATTGGGAACACCTTCTTCTAATGATCTTACAGATAAATACATCGGTAAATAAATTAATCCATCGATTTCATATTCATATCCGTTCTTGTTAGAAAGATCTAAAATCTTTTTGGATTGTTTCAAAATACCACCCACGTTTGTAAACTTCGAAGGATTCTTTTTACTCATTTGTAATTTTTTGGGACCTTCTAAATAAGTTTTGTATCCTATTCTTAATTTAGAATCATTTAAATATTCGAATGTAACATTTTTCTTGAATTCTTGAATAATTTTGGAACGACAAATATCATCTTTAGAATGACCTATCCAAGGATATGTATATGCATGAGATGGATTTTGAGATTGACCATCATCCGAATAATAAACATCAAATATCATAAACAATTCAATTGGATCTCCATTTTTATTCTGAGTAATATATTCCCCATCAAATAGCCATCCTCCAGAAATATCATTGAATTGAATATTCGTACCAATGATTTCCATTTTTTGTGTTATTAAATAACCAAGTCTGTCTTTACCAATGAAAAGTTCAGCACGTATTCCATCGGCCTTCTCTGTTACAACATATCCCTCCACGATCGAATGTTTTCTTTTGGGTATTACCTTCTCTAGACTCATAGAAATTGGTTGTGGACCCAAGAATCTTGTATATTTCCCTTCTTGTTCTGTTAAAGAACGATATTCCTTGATGACATTTTCTTGGATGGATTCCTTTACAATAAAATTGTTCCCCTCTTTGACTCTTAATACTTCACCAATGTATTTTGAGAATATCTGTTGAATTTTATCCAATATAATTAAACCAACTCTCTTTTCATTTTCACCCTGTTTGTATTTAACTTCTTCCTGATATTCATTGGTCCAGGTTTCTTCATCATAAGGATCAAACGGAATATCCAAAGCATCATACCATCTACCCTTATGACCTGGTTTGTGACCAGGAAGAGGTTTCCATAATTTTACAGGGACTAAATCTTTCATAGGTTCATTCTTTTCTTCTTTTTCTTCTTGGATCTCTCTTTCCCCTGGTTTCCATTTGTCTATTTCAACTATGTATTCTTTGGGGACTAAAATACGACCATTAAATTCTTTCAAATCATTCAATACCTTTTCTACTTCGGTAAATTCATTTGTTAATCTAAATTCATAATATGTTGTATTCTTGGGCGAATTTGGATAATCTCCATCTGAATTCTGTTTTTCAGAAACGCAATGGAGAGCCTTATTATAAGTTAAAAGAATCTCAAATAAATTTTCTTTATCACTGTCAACCCAATATTCATACTGGATGTCAAATATTCCTAAATTTGGAACAATTTTTTCAGAAGATACATTGGGTTTCAATTCTTCGGAATACTCACCCATATCATCTGATGGTATTGGTTCATCCATTTCTTCGGGCATAAATTGATATGGTTCATCGACTTTAAGAGTACTCATATCTATCTTATCATATATTTCCTGTAATTCCTTACCCTTTTTTATGAATTCATCCATCTTTATTTCATCTTCCATATAGAATTTCTGAACAAATTGATCGATAGGTTGTATATCATTTCTTTCATCAGAACCAATATATTCAATCTCCAATTCATAATTTTCTTTATTTTTAAGAATATTTGATTCTAAAAATTTCTTAAATAATTGATTCTTTCTCTCTCGGAAATTGTAATTATTGGTCTTAATTGCGGTTAAATCGATTCGAAATAGATTATCTTCTGTATAAAAACTATATCGTTTCTTATATCTAAAATATTTTTGTTTGTCTTTCCAATTGGATAGAATCACTTGAACCGATTGATCCGTCCTTTCTAATATTTTCTCGGTTTTGAGATTAATTCTAAAATTATACTCTTTATCAACGAGACTTTTAAAATCAATTGAGGGAAAATTTGGATCTTTATATTGTTCTTTTTTCATAAATACAACATTTGTAATTGTATCCAATGAATCTGTTTTGCAGTATCTCTTAATTTCTTCTATTCCATTTATAGTAACTCTTAGATTACTCAGTTTACCACTGTTGAATGGTGCTTCTTCGGTTGTTATATCTAATGTATTTCTTTCCGTACTTGTATAATTCTGGCGTAAGTATGTTAATAATCTCATAAAATCATTGATTTCGATTTTATTTTTATATGGCGAGGAACCATATACAAATTCTAATTCACAATCGGAAGTTTTTATTGCTTGTTGAATATAAAATTTCACTTTATTCTGTAACCATTTGTTACTAAAGATATCCATTGTATATTTATAGTATTTATATTATTTGTTTAAATTTGAATATCAAATTTACAACATTTGTACATTGATCTTATCATAGATATCTTGTTTTTTCATAATTTTATTATTCTCTTGAATTGGTATGTTATGTTCTATTGCTATCTTTTTTAATTCGTCAACTTTATAATTGCTGATTGGTTTTAAAAAATTTTTATAGACATTCTTTCGAGGAATATCTTCGGTCCAGGGAGATTGTAGAGATTCTTTATAATCATCGGGAAGTGTATTCTGTAACTTAAATTTACCATCGAATAGTAAATATTTCTTAGGATAACTTTTAATACATGTCTTATAGAATTCTTTTCTTAATGGATCAACAAGTATAAAATGAGTTTTATATAAATCATTCAAATAATAGAAACTCGATATATTTCTTACACCCTTGAATGCCAATTGAATCATTTGCTGAATTTTATTCTTTTTCATTGTTCTTTCATTATAATTAAATTTATCATAGTAATTTTCTGGATCTTCATCAATAAGTGATAATATTTCAGATACTCTCTGATTAAACACCATTTTTTTATCCGAAAATGGAGTATTTGCTACGATTATATCGTAGTTATCAAAAATACAAAATAAAAAATTAGAATACTGAATCGTTCGTTCCTTCGGAGATAATAAGAAATTACTTTCATTGTATTTTTTCTCAATGATTTGTTTGGCGAATTTGCAATCAATATTTATTTCTTGGAGTTTTGAAACCAAATTATCCATAGTAATTATTTATTCTATCGAGTTTAACCTTTAAATTAATTCGATCGAAAGTATTTCCTTTTGTAGGTCTGTCAATTCCAATTGATCATATTGTACTTTCTTCGGAATGACTTTCTTCTTTTCTATATTTGGATCTGTTTTAATTTCTTCCTCAATTTGTTTGTAATTTTGATAATAATTGTCTTCAACAAATTTGTTCTGCAGTGATAAGTTAATCAATGAATATAATTCGTCAATTAATTTCTCACTTAATACCGAAATATTAATATGCATTCCATTTTTATTTTTTGAGAAATTAATGTCATTTTGCATAACAAAATTGATGATATTATTTGTATCAAATATGTTATTTATATTCTCATAAATAAATTCTCTTTTTTTATCGGTCGTTAGTTCTTTCTCCATTTATAAATTGATACATATATTTTATTCAAATTAAACTAGACTATCGCCTCACCAATGATTTGTATTTGTTCGGAGAGAAATTTAATACGAGTATCCATTACTTTCACATTTATCTTAGAGTTTTTCTGCAATTGATCTATTTTCCCCTCTGGTAAAAACTCTTTGGGTATAATAAATAGTAAAGGACTTTCTTTAATTGTCGATTCATCTGTTTCCTTGTAATCTAAATATGCAATTACACCCATCTTAGTTATACTATCAATAATACATTCAAAAATATCGTCCTTCGTGGGAATAATTGATTTGTTTTTATAATTAATATTGTATTTGATAAAACTTTCATTATTAATCGTTTCTATTTTACCAACTGATCTTTGTACAATTTCGATTGAATCTGGTAATACATAACCATTGTTGTGACATTTTCTTTCATATTCCTTTTTCAAATGATGAAGAAGATATCCATCTATCTTTTTATTTTTGCATATCTGACGAGCGGGAATTAAAATTGTATCTGAAACAAGTTGTTCTTTTTCAATGGTCATTTTATAAAATAATAATATTATTTTTATATATTAATCAAATTTAATAGTTGAATAACCATAATAGATCTCCTTGAATAAAGTGATTATTCTTTCTCATTAAAATCTCGATTAAAACAGCAACAATTACTTTATTGATTTTATATTTCCCTGAAAGATCCTTATATTCAAGTTCATTTTGAGTATCTTTTTTCAATAGATTCCATTCTTTAGCATAATTTTTTTGAATATACTTAATCCCTGTTTCAGATGTCCATTCAGAAGTACTTTGAGAAATAAATACAGAACCTTTCCCTTTGTTCTTTTTAATTTTTAAGACAATACCATTTTGAGTTAATTTGTATTTTTTATTGTATTCAATGTATGAATATGATTTTTGATTGTAAATATTTTTTTTAGGGACTAATGAAAAATTTGACAATATATTATCCTTTTGAATTTCATTGCATAAGATTAATTTCCTAGATTCATAGTGAAATAAGTAATATTCTTTTCTTTCATGAAAATACATAAAACCTCCAAATAAATTCAATTCATTTTTTTCTTCATATTTAGGATACCATTCATAATCAGTCGTTTCGCTGTTGTTATAAATAAATAAAGGAGAAAAAATATGGATTAAATCATTCATTAAAGAATCATATTTTTTGTTAATACTACCATCTTTCAATAATAAAACAATCACAGAATAAAGTAAGATACACTTATCTTTAAACTTCAGTCTATCAATTATGTATGAATATTTCAGTTGATTGGAGAAAACATTCTTATTTTTATCATTCAGAAGACTGAATACATATTCTTCCCTTTTTGATAATTTATACAATTTATCATTGATTAATTCTTCATATTTATTTTCTATTTCTTCATCCGTGATCTCAAAAATTTCGGGTATATTTAATAATGATTTTTTATCTGTTATTAATTTATATTCATTTGAATCAATATTTCCCTTGTTTATACGATAATATACCGGTAAATATAAATCAGGATTATGAGACGGTTGAAAGAAATAATAATTATCAGAATAATTTAAATAACCTTGTGTTTTATTATGACTTTGAATGATATATTTTTCATTTAACATCTGATGAATCGCGATATACGCCATCTCAATAAATAAATTGCCTATTTTTTCATTTAATTTTTCCAATAATGAATCTAATTCTAAATAATAATGTATTGAGATTAATTCACTTATTTTTTTCTTGTAGATATCAATTAATGACTGGGAATATTGAATCGAAAATGTATCCCCCCTTACTTTATTTTCTTTATTAATATTAAATTCTGTATCTTTGAAATAATTACAAGTTTCTAAAAAAGAACAAGATCTAGAATAATCTCCATCTTTATCATAGGGATTAACTTTTAGTTCAATCTCACCTCTATGACTTGGATTTATTTGAATGACTTGTGTATCTTTATCTGTAATTAAATTTGCATTTTGAAATAAGTATTTGTCGATTGCGATTTGTTTCAGAATTAATTCAATATTCCCAATTTCAAATGCTTTTCTTTCACATCTACGATATAAATATGTTTCAATACTCTCTTTATCATTCAACAATGATGTATGCAAATAAATTGTAATATTCCTTTCCTTTTCATCTAACATTATATGGGAACAGTTTCTTATTCCTCTTCCAATAACTTGCTCCAATTTATTAATATTGTGCCAAGGTTCTAGTAAATGAATTGATCGTATATTTTTAAAATCAAGACCTTCTGCAGCAACGGTTGATCCTATAATTATTTTAATTCTTTGTCCATTTTTATTTGTTTCATCTGTTGCGATATCTAATTCATTTTTGAAGTCAGTTGTCAGTTTTAAACTTTCGCCGGCAATAACGATATATTTAGCTGATTGTACATCTTTTCCAACTTTTCCATTGTACGATATAGGATCTCTTTTCTTATCAGATAAGAGGATATTTTTACCATCGAATTTACTGTAGCCATTTTGTTCTAAAGCTAATACTAAAGGTAATATTCCACCTGAAAGGAAATTTGAATAAATGAATACAATTCCATCACTCTCATTAATTGATTGTAGAATACTTTCAATCTTAGCGGAATAATTCCCTATTTCATCTAAATCTAAGAAATTTGGGATATTTTTACGATAGGAATATTGATTCTTTTTTTTAATTTGGAAACAATTATGAATACCTCTGTCTCCATAGAGATCTTCTATATTATCGGATTGTACGGGATATACACAATTGGATATCTGCATCAATTTGCTTTCTTCTGACATCTCAATTGTTTTATTTAATTTCTTTAATTCAGAATAATATATTTCTCTTTGTTTCCCCTTTATCTTTGATCCGTATAATTTTAGAAATTGAATATTTTCACTCCCTTTAAGTTTATTTCCAAAGATATCATTTTCTATTTTAGATACAATATTTTTTTGAGGATACAATCGATAAGGAAAAGTAAAAGGATTCTCGCCTCTTAAATACGATATATATCCCTTACCTTTCTCAATAATTATTTCTTTACTTTCTTGACTTAAGATTATTTTATCATCTTTATCTTTTTCGAACTGAATACTATTTGATTTAATTTTTTCTCTATTATCATTCATTAAAAGCATATTGAATATCCAAACAATCTCATTTGGTTGGTTAAACATAGGATTTGCTGTTAAAAGAATTAATTTTAAATTATCACTATGTAAGATAACCTTTTCGATATACAAGATTGTATTACGAGTTATTTTATCTTCTTCACTTCTTATTTTATGAACCTCATCAATGATTAATACTCGATTCGAGAATTTTTCTTTGATGAGATTAATTTCTTCTTTTTTTCGGAGTAAATAATCTTTTTTGGATAGATGTTTTAAATTATCTTCTAAATAATTTTTTACCATATTCGAAAATGCTTCGTAACCATGCATTTCATAGAATTCATTGATTCTTAATCCTGCCATTCTTTTCTTATTTTTTTCATATTTATCTTCTTCAAAAATATATTCATCTCCAGTACACTGATTATGTTCACTTTTAGGATTAAAAATTGTTTTTTTCCAACCTACTTGGATTTTTTCGGGGGCCAAAACAATAGTTTTTCTTTCATTATTCTTGAAATTTTCAGCAATTGAAACCCCAGAACAAGTTTTTCCGACACCAACACCATGGAAGATTAATATACCATTGTAGGGTGTATTTAATGAAAATAAATTCTTTAAAAATAATTGATGGGGTGCTAATTCAAAGATACTTTGATCGCAAGTACTTCTTTTTTTCTTTGGAATATGATGAATGTGAAATTCTTTTCGTAAAGAGAAATCAATTAAGAAATCTTCATAATTTTTATAATCACTTATTTCTGGATAGTAATCGTATTTTTTTTTATATTTTTTAATTTTTTTTTGAATTTCTTTATCACTGAAAGATTTCATTTCTATGACTCTTTTTAAAGATTCTAA
>MDTG01063124.1_pt1 | contig 15032 bp, 15 predicted proteins | sample 811421 | NCBI WGS metagenome assembly MDTG01 (sample SAMN05326645, study PRJNA326480) | marine metagenome | isolation source: seawater | place: Pacific Ocean: South East | collected 2011
ATATCCTATAGAAATCGACAAACCAACTCCAAAGCCACATATAATAAATTTATTTTGTTTTTTAAAATTATTTTCTTTCAACAAAATTGGTATGGATGATGAAACTGTGTTACCTAAATTTTTAAAATTTGAAGGAATATCATATTCTTGTAACTCATTTTTAATTAAATCAATCATAAATTTACTACCCTGATGGATAAAAATTTTTTTTATATCTAATAATTTATTTCTTTTTATAAATTTTTTGATAAGTGGTGGCACATATTTTGTTGAAAAATTTAAAACTTTTCTTCCATTCATATTTATTTTATCTTTATCTTTAATTATTGAATTAAATTCTTTTCCATCTGTAAAAAAATCAGTTTCTTTTATTGTGTGTCCTTTATTATTATTTTTTACCACTGTAATTGTTGCTGCATCTCCAAAAATTACATCTGTATTGAAATCTTCTTTAATAATTTTTGAATAAGGATCACAAGTAAATATTAACCCTATTTGATCCTTTTTTAAAAAAGTTTCAGCAGTTTTGATTGCATATAAATAACCTGAGCAACCATGAGAGATATCAAGACAAGCTATGTTATTATTTTTTAATATTTTTGATTGAATTATTGCAGAATTGTGAGGCAATCCTCCATATTCTGGATTCTGAGTGCACAAAATAATACATTTAACTTTATTTGTATTTATTTTATTTTTTAATTTATTATAAGCCAAAATACACATCGAAACTATATCTTGGTTTTCACTTTTTCTAGGTACCAAATAATTACCAATTTTTTGCATCCAAAATCTTTTTGGTACTTCTTTATATTTTTTTCTTAAGTTTATTTTTTTTGGAATGTAAAAATCTATGTCTGTGATGCTGACCATATTTTTAATTATCAGTTATTAATATAAATTATTTCTAAAAATTTTTTTTTATTTATATATACCTTATTAACACTTATTGGACTATAAATATTTAGATTTGTCTTAATTTCTAAGTTTTGTTTTTTTAAACTATTAAAATCTATTTTTTTAAATTGATTTAATTTAACTAAAAGATACTTTTTTTTTGGAAATTTTTTTCGGTGAAAATAATTAATCATACATACAATTAAATCTATAAAATCACCTTTAATTTGAGCAATACATTTAATTGAGGTTTTATTTATTTTAAATATTTCATTATACATATTTTCATTGAATTTATATGAATATTTAATTTTTTTTTTAGTTTTTAAAAAAAAAATTTTTTTTTTATTTAATTTACCAAAACAAAAAACATTTTTTTTATCAATTAGTCCTTTTTCTAGGTTATCGATAAAAATCAATTGATTTTTTGATTTTAATTTAAAAATTAGTTCAAGAGAATTCACTTTTGAGTAATGGTTTAAAAGATATTTATATATATCTGTAGAGTGAATATAATCCCGATTTCCTTTAAATTTAAAATTGCATTGTTTTAACATATTATTTATTCTTACTTAAATTCAAGTCATTTATGAACAAAAAAATTAAACTCATTAGATGTTAAAAAAAAAAATTTTATTTATTGTTTCTAACTCAAAAAAAGTAGGATTTGGCCATCTCAAAAGATGCGTAGTGTTATCAAAAAAACTTAATATTCACCAGAATATACTTATAAGTGATAGTATTAATTTTATTGATAAAAGAGTTAGATCAAATTTTTATGACATAATTATAAAAAAAAAATTTACAAATAAAATTATAAAAGAAATAGTTGAAAAATTAAATCCAAGTTTTGTAATTTTTGATACTTTTGTATATAAATTTAGTTTATTTCAATTTTTTAAGAAAAAAAAAATTTCTACAATACAATTTATAAATAATAACTATAAATTTGAAAAATTTGGCAGTTATCTCATAAATTCTTCCCCAAAACCTAAAGATTTAAAAAAATTTATAATTAATAGAAATATAACTCAATTAAATGGAGCTAGATATTCAATAATAGATACAAATAAAATTGTAGTAAAAAATCTTTCAGTTAAAAATAGAAGAAAAAAAAGAAATCAGATTTTTTTTTGTCTTGGAGGTAGTTTTGACATTTTAGATGTTTATAAATTAATACCATTTTTCAAGATTTTTAATAATATGATTTTTAATATATTCTTAAAATTTTCTGAAACAAAACATAAAACTAAATATCAATTAGAAGTCAATAAATTAAAAAATAAGATTAAAAATGTAAAAATCATTTTAAATAAAGATAATATTTTAAAAGATGCAAAAAAAGCAGATTTTGCAATAGTATCTGGCGGCACCATTTTGACAGAAATGATTTTTATGAAAATTCCTGCATTAGTTTTTGCTCTTTCCAAAAATCAGGAAATCTACGCTAAGGCTTGGCAAAAAAAAAATTGTTGTTTATATGAAGGTTATTTTGATAATTTTTTAAAGAAAAAATCAATAAACCAAGCTATGTTAATTAAAAAATTTATTAAAAAATATATTTTCTTAATTGAAAGAAACATGAAATCTAAAATTGATAATCTTGGATCAGATAGAATTTCAAACATTGTTTTAAAAAATTTAAAATGAATAGTTTTGAAATAACACCAAAAAAATTAAAAATTATCTATAAATCACTATTTCGTTCAAATCTAAAAATATATGGAAACAAAAACATTATATTAAAAAAATTTAGTGAATTTCCCAAACAAAATAGAAATGCGATAAAATTTTTAGAGAATGTTTCTGGAAAAGAAAATTTGTTAAAAACAAATTTTAATAATTTAATAATTGCAAAAAAAAAAAATTAATGTTGATTTAAAAAAAAATTGTTTATTTATATTTAAAAATCCAAGATATTTGTATTCATTATTTATAAAAAAATTAATTAATCTATCAACATATGATGCTATTTTTGAGTCAAGAGATATTAATGATGAGTATTATTTCAAGAATAATAATATTAAAACAGGAATTAATGTTGCGATAAGTGTTAATACAATTTTGTTAAAAAATACTTTTGTTGACCATGGAACTGTTATAGGAAAGAACGGTCTTGCAATTGAATATTTCGGTAAAAAAAAATACTTTTTCCCACATATTGGAAGAGTTAAAATTGGCAAAAATTGTTATATTGGATCAAATTGTGTAATAATGAGGGGAATGATTGAAAATACCATAATAGGAAACAATTGTTCAATAGGAAACTTAGTAAATATCGGGCATAATGTTCAAATAGGAAATAATGTTACAATATCTTCTGGTGCATTGATTGCTGGGGGTACTAAAATTGGTGATAATTCCACGATATCGTTAGGTGCAAAAATCAATGAAAAAATAAAAATTGGAAAAAACTGTTTCATTGGAGTTGGCGCTGTTGTTACAAAGTCTTTCAATTCAAATTCAAAACTATTTGGAAATCCAGCTTATAAATATGGCTCAAAAAAAATTTAATTATTATAAAATTGGAAAAGATTTTAAGCCATTCTTGGTTGCTGAAATGTCAGGAAATCATAATGGAGACTTAAAAAGGGCAAAAAAAATTATTTTTGAAGCAAAAAAAAATGGAGCAGATGCAATAAAACTTCAAACATTTACCCCAACTGGTATGACAATTAATTCAAGAAAGAGAGAATTTATTGTTAAATCAAAAATTAAAAAATGGAATAACAGATCTTTGTATGATTTATATAAAGAGTCATATTTACCTTGGAGTTTTCAAGAAAAGCTATTTAAATATGCTGAAAAACTTGGAATTTTAATTTTTAGCAGTGTATTTGATTTAGAGTCTTTAGAATTCTTAGAAAAAATCAAAAATCCAATTTACAAAATTTCATCTTTTGAGATCACAGATTTAAATTTAATAAAAAATGTTGCAAAGAAAAATAAACCTATAATTTTATCAACTGGCTCAGCTACAGATCATGAGATAAAAAATGCAATAAAAATTATTAAAAAATTTAGTGACAATGAATTTATTTTATTAAAATGTACTTCAATATATCCTGCGGAAGCAAAAGATATAAATTTAAAATCAATTTTAACATACAAAAAAAGATATAATTGTGAAATTGGATACTCTGATCACACAATTGGATCAGAATTTGCAATAGCCTCTATTGCGTTAGGATCTGTGCTTGTAGAAAAACATTTTACAATTAATTCTGAAAAAACTTTAGATTCGTCCTTTTCTGCAAATCAGGAAGTTTTAAGAAGTATTTCAAGTGGAATTAAAAATATTTATAATGGTCTAGGTTCAGGCAAAATAGAACTTTCAAAAAAGGAAATTTTAAAAAGACGAAGTAAAAGGAGTTTATTTTTTGCAAGAGATTTATTCCCAAATCATATCTTAACGGAAGAAGATATTATATCAAGAAGACCAAAGATAGGAATTGCATCAGATAAATATTTCAAAATAATAAACAAAAAAATTAAAAAAAAAGTTAAACAATTTCAACCAATAAAATTATCATGTTTAATAAACAGAAATGATCGGAATAGTTAGTCATGACTCTGGAGGAGCGGAGCTCCTTAGTAGTTGGGTAGTTAAAAATAATCATAAAAAAAAATTTCTTTTTTCTTTATCTGGTCCAGCTTTAAGAATATTTAAAAGTAAAATAAAAAATATAAAAAACCGAAATATAAATTTCCTGATAGAGCATGTTGATAAATTAGTAACAAGCACAAGTTGGCCGCCTAGAAATGAAATGAAAGCTATTAAATTATCCAAAAAAAAAAAAATTTTTTGCTCAAGTTATCTTGATCATTGGACAAATTATGAAGAAAGATTTACTCAAAATAATAAATTATATTTACCTAATGAAATTTGGGTGGGCGACAAGATAGCAAAAAAAATAGCAAAAAAAAAATTTAGCAAAACAAAAATAAAATATGTAAAAAATGAATTTTTTGAGAGTGTAAAAAATAAAAAATATCACAAACAGGCGAAGAAAAAAAAAATTTTATTACTTTCAACACCAATAGCAAAAGTTGCTAAGATTAAGTTTAACAATTACCTTCATTTTGGATTTACTGAATTAGATGCAATAAATATTGCAATTGAAAAAATTAAAAATTCCAAATATTGTTATGATAAAATAGTAATCAGGCCACACCCATCTGAAAATTCAGAAAAATTTAAAAAGTTGGTTGAAAGAAATATACTAATATCTAAAGAAAAAGATGTCATAAAAGATATTTCTTCTTCAGAAATTGTAATAGGCTATAATTCTATGGCAATGATAATTGCAAAATTAATGAAAAAGAAAGTATATAGCTGCTTACCGAAGGGCAAAGTTAAAAACACTCTCCCAATTAACTTTAAAGAATTATGAAATTTAAAAATAGAAATTTAATTGGTAATGATGAAATTAGAGAGGTAAATAAAGTTTTAAAATCTGGCAAATTATCGTCATTTGTTGCAGAAAAAGGGCCAGAACATCATGGAGGAAAGTATGTAAAAAAATTTGAATCCTCTATTAAAGCATATTTTAAAACTAAATATGCAATTTCAGTTAATTCTTGGACATCTGGATTAATTTGTGCTGTTGGCGCTCTGCAGCTTGAACCAGGAGATGAAGTAATTGTTTCACCGTGGACAATGTCAGCAACTGTTACAGCAATTCTTCATTGGAATTTAATACCAATTTTTGCAGATATAAATGAGGATGATTTTTGTTTGAATTTTAAAGATGTTAAAAAAAAAATTACAAATAAAACAAGAGCAATAATGTCTGTAGATATTTTTGGAAGAAGTGCAAACATAAATGAATTAAAAAAAATCTCAAAAAAATATGATCTAAAAATAATTTCTGATACTGCTCAAGCGATTGGATCTAAGTATTATGGTAAATATTCTGGTACCTTAACTGATATTGGTGGATATAGCTTAAATTACCATAAGCATATCCATTGTGGGGAAGGAGGTGTTTTAGTAACAAACAACAAGAGATTTGCAGAAAATATTAGATACATCAGAAATCATGCAGAGGTTGTTATCCAAACTAATTCTAAAAAGAGATTAAACAATATGCTTGGTTACAATTTTAGAATGACCGAAATTGATGCTGCTATTTCTTATGTTCAATTAAAAAAGTTAAAGAAAATTATTAAGCGACAAAACGAATTAGCATCAATACTTTACAATGGAATTAAAGATCTCAAAGGAATTAAACTTCCAAAAAAGGATAAAAATATTACTAATTCATATTATGTTTTCCCAATTATTTATGATGAAAATAAAACGAAAATATCGAGAAGAAACATATTAAAATTATTAAAGAAAAATGGTATTCCGTCTCTAAAAGGTGGATACCAAAATTTGCATTTACTTCCACTCTTTAAAAAAAAAATAGCATACGGAAAAAATAATTTTCCTTGGAGTTATACTAAATCAAGAAAAAATGTAAAATATTATAAAGGAATGTGTCCAGTTGCCGAAAAATATCATGATAAAGAATTTATTTCATTTGGAATATTAAATAAAAGTTTTAACAAAAAGGATATAGAATTTATAATTAGAAAGTTTAAATATGTATGGAAACAAAATATTAAGTAATTTTCTAATATGTTTAAAAAAATTGTTTTAGGTACAGCTAACTTTGATCAAAAATATGGTTTTAAAAAGAAAAAATTTGATCCTTTAGATTTCAAAGAATTATTTAATTTAAATTCTAAAATTAACAATAACATTGATACAGCGTTTTCTTATAAAAAATCGTTGAATATAATAAAAAAATATTCAAATTATAGACAAATAATATATTCAAAAATTCCATGCATATTCAAAAATAATATTGATCCAAATAATATTGAAAAGATTTTTCAAAATCATCTTAAGTCAATTGATGTAGAAAGAATTTATAGTCTTTCTTTTCATAATCCAAAAAATTTAAAATTTAAGAGAGGGAGAAAAATTTATAAAAAATTACAAAAACTAAAAGATAAAAAGATTATAAAAAAAATAGGTATTTCTGTAAATGACCCAAAAGAACTTGAGTTGATAAAAAACTTTGATATTGATTTAGTTCAGTTCCCCCTAAATATATTTGATCAAAGATTTATTGAAAAAAAAAAACTTGAATTTGTTTAAAAAAAAAAAAATTGAAATTCAGATTAGATCTATTTTTTTGCAAGGTACACTTTTAGAAAAAGAAACTCCAAAAAAACTAAATAAATTCAACAATTCTTTCAACGATTTTAGAGCATACTGTAAAAAAACTAAAAAAAGCCAATTATTTCACTGCGTTAATTTTATAAAGAATATAAATTGTGTAGATAGTGTAGTAGTCGGGGCATCTAATCTAAATGAATTTAAAGAAATTATAAAAGCATTTAAATATAAAAGTAAAAAATTTAATTATTTTAAATTTAAAAAAAAATATAAAGATTTAATAATGCCTGTTAAATGGAAAAAATAAATAAAATCGTTTGTATTGTTCAAGCCAGGAGTGGGTCAACTAGGCTACCTAACAAAGTTCTTCTTAGAATTAAAGGGAAGTCAATTTTAGATATAGTTATAGAAAGACTCAAAAACTCAAAAAAAATTGATCAATTGGTTATAGCTACAACAAGAAAGAAAGAGGATAAAAGAATCATTAACATTGCAAAAAAAAATAAAGTTGATTTTTTTTGTGGTGATTCTGAAAATGTATTAAAAAGATATTATGTTTGTGCAAAAAAATTTCATGCAGACATTATAATTAGGATTACCTCTGATTGTCCTCTAGTTGATTTTGAACTAGTTGATAGAATGTTAGATTTTTACCAAAAAAATAAATATGATTATATTTCAAATGCTATAAAACCAAGTTTTCCAGATGGATTAGATGTAGCAATTTTTAATTCACAAATCTTAAATAAGGCTTTTAAAAGAGCCAGCTCTGATTACGATAAGCAAAATGTTACTTCAATAATGAGAGCTCAAAACTTTTGTAATTCATTTAATTATTCTTATAAAAAAAACTTATCTAATTATAGATTTACATTAGATGAAAAAGATGATTTTAAACTTTTAAATTTTATTTTTAACAAAAAAAAAAGTTTCAAATTTAGTTGGAAGGAAGCTATCAAAATAATTGATAAGTTTCCAAAATCGTATTTAATTAATTCTCACATTAAAAGAAACGAGGGCTCATCTATGAACAATCAAGAAAAACTATGGAAAAGATCTAAAAATTTAATTCCAGGTGGAAATATGATGATTTCTAAAAGACCTGAAAATATTTTAAAAAAAGGTTGGCCAGCTTATTTTACAAAAGCTAAAGGGTGTTCTGTCTGGGACTATGAAAATAAAAAATACTTAGATTTTTATTTAATGGGTGTTGGCACTAATGTTCTTGGATACAATAACGAGCAAATTAATAAGGTAGTTAAAAAAAAAATTGATAACGGAAATATCTCTTCATTAAATAATGTAGAAGAAGTTAAGCTAGCAGAAAAACTACAGAATATAGACCCGTGGGCTGGAACAATACAGTTTGCTAGAACCGGGGGTGATGCAAACTCTATCGCTGTAAGAATTGCAAGAGCTTATACAAATAGCTCAAAAATTGCTATATGTGGATACCATGGATGGCACGATTGGTATTTATCTGCAAATTTAAATAATAAAAATAATTTAAATAGACACTTATTTTCTAACTTAAAAATACTTGGTGTACCTAAAGAACTGAAGAAAACGGTATTTCCCTTTATGTATAATGATTTTGATTATCTAAAAAAAATTGTAACTAAAAATAAAATAAAAATAATTAAAATGGAGGTTATAAGAAATGAAAAACCAAAACGAAATTTTATTAATAAAGTTGGTAAATTTTGTAAAAAAAATAATATAGTTTTAATTTTTGATGAATGTACATCAGGTTTTAGAGAAACATATGGTGGTTATTATAAAAAGTTTTCGATTGTTCCAGACATATTAATTTATGGAAAGGCTCTGGGAAATGGCTATCCAATTACAGCAGTTTTAAGTAAAAAAAAATTCTTTGAAGTTGCAAGCAATACTTTTATCAGCAGCACATTTTGGAGTGATGGAATTGGATTGACCGCAGCGCTTAAAACTTTAGATGTTATGAAAAAAAAAAAAAACATGGTCAGTTATTTTTAAAAAAGGAAAATATCTAAAAAGTAAAATCTTAAAATTATTTAAAAAACATGAAATTGATGGTCAAATTAAAGGAATTAATTCAATTATAAAAATAACTTTTAAGAAGGATAACATTATTAAAAATAAATTTATATCGCAAGAAATGTTAAAAAATAAAATTTTAGCGGGCCCAATAATATATCTTTCACTTGCACATAATGAAAAACATATAGAAAAATATTTAAAATATTTAGATAAAATATTATTTGAGATGAAGAAAAATAATAAAAATCTCATCAATTTAATTAATAAAGATGATTTAGATTTTGCTGAAATCAAAAGATACAATTGATAATGAATAATACGGTATTAATAGTTGGTCTTGGTAAAATTGGAATGCTTAATAGAAATAACAAAAATAATTTTAATAATCATGCAGATTTATTCTATAATTCATCTAAATTTAAACTTTTAGGTGGTGTAGATATAAATAAGAAAAATGTTTTACAATTTAAAAAAAAATATTCCTTAAAAGCTTATTTAAATTTTAAAAAAGCATATTATAGACTTAAACCTAATATAATTCTCATCTCCGTAGATACTCTATCCGTATCCAAAATTTATATCGAGATAATAAAAAATGAAATTAGGCCTGACACTTTTATTCTAGAAAAGCCAGGTTCATTTAACTATTATGATTTAAAAAATTTTAAAGATTATTGTAAAAAAAAAAAAATTAATTTAATAGTTAATTATCAAAGAAATTTTTCAAATCTAAATATAATAATAAAAAAAAATATTTTTAAAATTAAAAATGCAGAAAAAATAAAAAAAATAGAAATAATTTATAAAAAAGGTTTGTTTAATAGCTGTAGCCATTATTTAAATTTTTTGCTGAGTATTTTAAGCCAAAATTGTTTTAATAACTTGGAAATAAAAAAAAGATATAAAAATTATTCAACACTTGATTACTTTTTAGATTTTAGTTTCAATTCAAATATTTTAATAAATTTCAAGTATAAAGAAAAACAACATGAAAAAATTATATTTATATACAACAAATTTAAAAAGATAATCTATAAAACAGAAAGAAAACAAGTCTATTCTTTAAATAAGAAAAAGCAAAAAAAAATTATTAGTGATATAAATTTGTGTCAACAAAATTTACTTAAACAGTTTGATGTAATAATAAAAAAAAAAAATTACTTATTAAAAAATTCATTATTAACTCTTAAATTATTAAATAGGGTAAAAAATAATTTGCTAAATTCAGATCTATAATAACGTTAGTTTTTACTGCTAAAGAATTGATTTAAGATCAATTTTTTACTTTCTAATCATAATAATTAAATAAAGTTTACAAAAAGATTTTTCTAAGCTAGTAGTCGTCTTTATCAATTATTTATATGTCAAATTTCTTTAATAAAAAAACAGTGCTCATAACAGGTGGTACAGGAAGTTTTGGTAAAGCTGCAGTTAGGGCTTTATTGAAAATGAAAAATATAAAGAAAATTATTGTATTTAGTAGAGATGAATTAAAACAATACGAAATTTCATCACAGTTTAGTAAAAAAGAAAATAAAATTTTAAGATTTTTCATTGGAGACGTTCGAGATTATAAACGACTTGAAATGGCAGCAAGGAATGTCGATTATATAATTCATGCTGCTGCATTAAAACAGGTACCTACAGCAGAATATAATCCTTTCGAATTTATTAAGACCAATGTTGTTGGGGCGCAAAATATAATTGAAGCTAGTTTCAAAAATAATGTAAAAAAAGTTGTTGCTCTTTCCACAGATAAGGCTTCATCACCAATAAATCTTTATGGCGCGACTAAACTTTGTTCTGATAAATTATTTATAGCTGCAAACAATATGGTTGGAGATAAAAAAATAAGTTTTAGTGTAATTAGATATGGAAATGTGGCAGGCTCAAGAGGCTCAGTAATACCATTATTTTTAAGTAGAAGAGAAAAAAATGAATTCAATGTTACTGACCCCGATATGACGAGATTTAATATTACACTTGAAGAGTCTTACAAATTTGTTTTTGATTGTTTAAAAATAAGTACAGGTGGTGAAATTTTTATACCAAAAATTCCTTCATATAAAATTTTAGATTTAGTCAAAGCCATAAATGAAAATGCAAAAATAAATATTATGGGAATTAGACCAGGAGAAAAATTACATGAGGAAATGATTTCAAAATATGAAAGTTTTAATACATATGAGTCCAAAAATTTTTATTTTATATTGCCTGGTTATAATTTAAAAAAATACAAAAACTTAATAAAAAACTTAAAAGCAAAAAAAATTAAATCAAATTTTACATACTCTTCTGGTGATAATATCTTTATGAGTATTACACAACTAAAACAGTTAGTTCGTAAAATAAAATTAGATAATGCGATTTAAAAAAAAGAATTATTTGATAAATTATTAATTAATTTAATTTTAACTCATATAAATATACTATTTTATAAATTACATATTTATTTTGAATGAAACAAAAAAAATAATGAAAAAAATTAAGTATGCAAGTCAAAATATTGACCACACTGATTTAAAATCTGTGAATAAATCTTTACAAAGTGAATTTATTACACAAGGTCCAAATAGCAAAATTTTTGAAAATCACTTAAAAAAAAAATTTAAATCAAAGTATGCAGTTTGTGTTTCAAGCGGAACATCTGCTCTTAAAATTGCAATGATGTCTATTAATTTATCTAAAAATGATGGAGTAATAGTGCCTGCAATTACATTTATAGCAACTATAAATGCAGCAAAAAATATTACAAAAAATATTATTATTTCTGATGTTGATCCATCATTTGGCTGTATAACTAAAGAAAAGCTAATAGATGCTTTAAATATTGCAAAAAAAAGAAAAATAAAAGTAAAGTGTTTAATAAATGTTTTTTATGCTGGACAAACAAAAGATTTGTTCGAAATCTTTAAAATTTGTAAACAAAATAATATTTTGATAATTGAAGATTCTTGTCACGCTATAGGCACAAATTACAAAGTGGGAAACAACTTATATAAAGTTGGATCATGTTCACATTCAAAAGTTTCAACTTTTTCATTTCATTCTATTAAAAATATTACAACTGGTGAAGGTGGATGTTTACTAACAAATGATAAGAAAATATTCGAAAAAGCTAGAGTTTTAAGATCTCATGGAATTTTAAGAGATATAAATAAAAAAAAACCATGGGAGTATGATGCAAAGTTTTTCTCTGAAAATTATAGAATCACAGATTTTCAGTGTGCGTTGGGAATTTCCCAACTAAAAAAAATAGAAGAATTTAAAAAAAAGAAAAAAAAGTTTTATAATTTCTATTTAAAAAAAATTAAAAAATTTAAAGATTATTTCATACCTTTAAAAACAGAAAAAAATAATTGTGATCCTCATTGGCATTTATTCCCAATAATTTTTAACAAAAAAAATCTTCAACAACGTGATAAGTTATATTTCTTTTTAAAGTCAAAAAATATTAATACACAAATACATTATATTCCTCTTTATAAACATACATTATATAAAAATCTATACTCAAGAAATGATTATAAAGATACTGAGTTTTTTTATAACAGGGTTCTTTCTTTGCCATTTCATACAAAGCTAACAAAAAAAGAAATCAATAGAGTGATAAACAGCATAAACGAATTTATTTATAGGATAACTCAAAATAAGGTTTAGAACTGCAACCAAAAGAAGTTTTAAAATAGCCTATGTGAGGTGAATTAATTCCAACAAAATCAATTAAATCAGACTTTTGATTTATAGCATATATAATTTGATCATAAATATTCAGAGAAGCACCTCCGTCTTTTAGGGCCTCTTCGCTTGTCCCACCGACAAGATAGTACTCGATTTTATCATTATATAAAAATAAGGATGCTGACACAGGTTCAGAATTTTTATTTCTTGTAACTACAAGTCTACCATAGGAATTTTTAATACTTTCACCTGAGATAATTTTTGTAAAAAAGTCCATACGTTTACCTCTTATCAAATTTTGCTTTGCAAATGTTTTTTTATTTAAAAAGTCTAATATTTCAATATCTTTTTCAATACTTGATGTGTAACCTTTTTTTAATGCTTTTTTTATAGATTGTAATCTGCCACTATTAATAGTTTTATTTAAATTAATATCTTTTAATTTTAAAAGCCCCGTATATTTTATTTCAATTTTAAATTTTTTTTCATTTTTATGATTGTACCAGCTAAAAGGTCTTATATCGTTAAAGTTATAATGAGACCTCAATTCTAATTTCTCATAAAATTTAAAATATTCATTTAAATAGTAATTTAAAACTTCAATGATTTTATATGGTTTATCAATTTTAGAAGAGAGAATTATACCATTATATAAAGTGGCTATTTTAGAAAAATTAAAATTTTTATCAAATATAATACTTCCTAAAATTAGTTCATTATTATTATCTATTAGTGCAACTTTATCGTAATCTATTTTTAGGTTTTTTAAAAACCTAGTTTTACAAAAAATATTATTTTGATGAGATTTTTTTACAAAATCATCCCATGCTTTATCAGATATATTGTTTGTAAATTTCATTGATCAATTATAAAATATGTAATAATTAATCTATACTATTAATGATTACTTAAAACCAATTAAAAACTAACTTTAAAAATATGTCCTCAATAAAAAAAGGTTACACATCAAGTATTGAAAGAGATATTGAAATGTTAGACTTTCTAAGTTTAATTTAATTTTTTTAAAAAATTTATATTAAATATAAACTGATTAATGATTTTAAAATTAGGATTTATGCAGGGAAGACTGATTAACTCTGAAAAAAAAAATACTATACAGTATTTTCCTTCAAAAAATTGGTCAAAAGAATTTAAAATTGCTAGAAAAATAAATTTAAGAATTATGGAATGGACAATAAATAATGAAAATTTAAAAGATAATCCTCTTTATAATGGTGATTTAAAAAAGTTAAGAAAAATAATTAAAAAATATAAAATTAAAGTACCATCCATCACAAATGATTTCTTTATGCAAAAACCGTTTTTTAAAAAAAAAAATAAAGATAAAAAAAATATAATTATTAATAATTTAAAAAAAATTATTTTAAATGCGAATAAACTAGGTATTAAATACCATATATATCCTTTAGTTGATAATGGAAGTATAAAAAATTTAGAAGAAGAAAAAATTTTAATTCATGAAATTGAAAAACTTTCAAGTGTTTTAAATAAAAATTCATGGATATTGTTTGAAACTGACTATAATCCAAACAAAGTCATAAAGTTCTTAAAGAAATTTAAAAACAAAAAAATTGGCATTAACTATGATACAGGAAATAGTGCGAATTTAAATTATAATTTTGCAGATGAAATAAAATATTTTAGCTATGTAAAAAATATACACTTAAAAGATAGATTGTCTAATGGAGGTACAGTCAGACTAGGTAAAGGTAATTGGAATTATAAAAAATTTTTTAAATTGATAAAAAAAGTTTATAAAGGTAATTTTATATTGCAAACTGCACGAAGTTTAAAAAATAAACATATCGATGAAATATTAATTAATAAAAAATTTATTGAAAATGAATACAAATAAAACAGTTATTATCACCGGTGCGTCTAAAAACTTAGGCAATTATCTCACAGAATTTTATTTAGAAAAAAAATTTAATGTTATTGGTATTTCAAAGAAAACTAAGTCGAAAATAAATAAAAATAGTTATATATGTGATCTAAGTAATGAAAGAAAAACTTTATCATTATTTAAAAAAATAAAATCAAAATACCACAAAATAGATTTAATCATTTCTTGTGCTGGTATGAGCAAAAAAACTTTTAAAGTTGATGAAAGTATTGATGATTGGAAAATTGCATTTGATAATAATTTTTTTTGTTTTACAAATTTGTTAAACTCTTATTTAAAAGTTTACAAAAAAAAACCTACAAAAATTGTTGTAATTTCATCTATAGCATCCAATAAAAT
>MDTG01340510.1_pt1 | contig 15031 bp, 10 predicted proteins | sample 811421 | NCBI WGS metagenome assembly MDTG01 (sample SAMN05326645, study PRJNA326480) | marine metagenome | isolation source: seawater | place: Pacific Ocean: South East | collected 2011
CCCCGTTTCTCGAGCGACCGCAGCCGATCCTCTCCGTACCGCTCTCGGGGTCGATGCTCGCCGACGGCAGCACCTTCCTCCTGGGTCCGGACGAGACCGGCACGACCATGGTTCCCGATCGCCTCGGCCATCTCCAGGGCGAGTTCCTCGCGCGTGCGGTCCTCGATCTCGGTCTCGGCCGCGGCCATGCCGAGGCGGGCAATCCCGTCTCTCCCGTCACGACCGTCGACTTCGCCCCGGACCGGGATCGAACCTTCGATCTCGTCGTCGATCGGACGCTCCCCGCGGTCGAACCTCCGACCGCGACCAACCTGAAGTGGGTCGAACTCGACAGCCCGTCGCTCACCCGCGTGCTGGGCCGTCCCATTCGCCACCGCGCCGGCGTCGCGTTTCCACCGGCCTACTTCGACCTCGATGCGAAGCGACGATTCTGGCCCGTGATCTACGTGATCCCGGGCTTCGGCGGGGACCACCGGTCCGCGACCCGGTACGCCGCCATGCTTCGGGATCCATCGATGCAGACCTACCTGCCGCAGGCGGTCTGGATCGTGCTCGATCCCGAGGACCGCCTGGGGCACCATGGATTCGCGGACGGCGACAACTTCGGACCTCGATCGACGGCGCTGGTCGAAGAATTCATCCCGTGGCTCGAGAAGCGATTCCGCCTCGTCCCGAACGAGCAGGGACGCTTCGTCACCGGCCATTCCAGCGGCGGTTGGTCGAGCCTGTGGCTCCAGCTTCAGCATCCCGAAGTCTTCGGTGGCTGCTTCTCGAGCGCGCCTGATCCGGTCGACTTCGCGGCGTTCGGAACCGTCGATCTCGGTACCGACGCGAACCTCTTCGAGGACGCGGATTCGAATTCGAGGGCGTGCTATCGAGCGCCGCTCACCGCGGACCGCGACCACGTGATGATGACCATCGCCGAAGAGATCGCGATGGAACGGGCCCTCGCACCCGACTTCACGAGCGGCGAGCAGTGGGCCACGTGGAACGCGATGTTCTCGGGACGCGACGCCGCTTCCGGACTGCCGGTCGCGGCCTTCGATCTCGAGACGGGCGAGATCGATCGCGACGTCGTCGAACGAGATTGGACCCGCTACGACATCGCCGCCATGCTCCGGGCGGATCCGGCGCGGATCGCACCGGTCTTCCGCGACAAGATCCGGCTGATCTGCGGAGACCGCGACTCCTTCTACCTGGACCTCGCCGTCGCGCGACTCGCGGAAGACGTGCAACGCGAACGTGCCCGGCTCGAGTCGACCGACGGTCCCGGCTACATCGAGCTGGTCCCCGCGGCGACCCACGGCACCATCGTCCCGATCGCCATGCAGCGGTGGTATCCGGAACTCCGACGTCTCGTCGCGGACGCGCCGGAACGCTGAGCGATCGAATCCGGATCAGACGGACACGCCCACCATGCCGGCCGCCGCGGCGGTGATGCTCGCGGCATCCAGTCCGCACTGCCGCATCACCTCGTCGGTGGTGCGGGCGCTCTTGGGGATGCGACGGACGTGGAGCTGCCGGACGGTGAAGGCGTCGCCGCCCGAAGTGCAGGCGTCAGCGACGGCGGATCCCAGTCCCCCGCCGTAGTTGTCCTCGACGACGAGGATGTTCCCCCCGTTCTCGTTCGCGACGTCGAGCATCCCGTCCTCGTCGAAGGGGAGGGAGTACATGTCGACCAACGTCGCATCGACGCCCGCCCGGTCGAGGAGTTCCAGCGCCTTGTTGCACTCGTGGACCATGTACCCGGCGGTGGCGATCATGAGATCACGCCCTTCGTTGAGCACCTCGAAGCCACCCAGGCGGAACTCCGTCGCGTCGTCGTAGAGGAATTCGACCTCGGGACGGAAGACCCGCATGTAGCACGGGCCTTCGTGGTCGATCATCGTCCGGGTGAGCGCGAATGCGGCGTAGGCGTCGGCCGGCTGGAGCGTCCAGCAGGCCGGCTCGCCACGGTGGTTCCGGATCGTCGAGAACGATCGGAACCACGACACGTCGGACAGCGCCATCTGGCTCGGGCCGTCCGCCGCGAGACTGATTCCGCAGTGACTGCCCACGATCTTGAGGTTCGCGCCGCTGTTGATCCCCATCTCGATCTGGTCGCACGCCCGCGAGAGGAACCGCCCGAAGGTCGCCATGACCGGAATGCGCCCGCCCGCAGAAATCCCGACCGCCACGGAGGCCATGTTCTGCTCCGCGATCCCGCAGTCGCTGAAGCGGGACGCGAGTTCCCGGTCGTTCGCGAACCGGTCGGTGAAGGTCGAATTCCGGACGTCCGCGTCGAGCACGTGGACGCCGGCGTGCGCGTGACCCGCCACCCGGAGTCCGAGTCCGAACGCCTTCCGGGTCGCGAGTCGACCCGTGGCGAGGATGCCGCCCATGTCGTATCGCTTCATCGCTTCGGTGAAGCGCTCGCGCGGGGCGGCTTCGCGCGGGATGGACTCGGCCGCCTCGGGCGGGGTGAATCGGAGCCGGTCGGTGGCTCCGAGCGCGGACGTGTGCTTCGCGTTGGTCTCACCGAGCTCCATCCTCGCCTGACGGAGTCGTTCGCCGGTGGCGGGACGGCCGTGCCATCCGCCGCCCTGCAGCGACGGCGCTCCCCAGCCCTTCACGGTCTTCGCGACGATCGCGACGCACTGACGCCTGCCGGTCCGCTCGCGGGCCTGCTCCAGCGCGGCTCGGATCGCGTTCGGATCATGTCCGTCCACGGTCTCCACGTGGAACCCGACCGCCTCCAGCTTGGCGCGGGTGATCGCGGCTCCCTGGAGGTCGGAGACCTGATCCGCCTGCCCGAATCGATTGCAGTTGAAGATCGGAATCACCGAGGCCAGTCCCTGATCGACGATGAAGTCGATCGCCTCCCAGACCTGCCCTTCGCGGCTCTCCCCGTCTCCGACGATGCAGAAGACCCGCTTGTCGATCTCGTCGAGCCGGGCGGCGATCCCCAGTCCCGCCGCGACGGAGAGCCCCTGACCGAGCGAACCGGTCGCGGCGTCGAAGAACGGGAAGCCCTCGACCGGATTCGGATGACCGTCGATCATCGACGCGTCGTCGCGAAGCGTGAGACAGTCCTCCCGGGTCATCGGACGCAGTTCGTCGCCGTCGCGTCCGATGCCCACTCCCAGGTCCCCGCAGGCCGCGTAGACCATCGGCACCGCATGTCCCTCGCTCAGCACCAGCCGATCCGATCCGGGATTCCGTGGATCCGCCGGCGTCCAGCGCATGTGGTCGTACATGAGCACCGTCACGAGATGACCGATGCTCATGGCACTGGTCGGATGGCCGCTTCCGGCGGCGGCGGTCATGTCGAGCGTGAGGAGATCGAGATCAATGGCCTTGGCGTGAACGGCGGCTTCGAAGGACATCTGGCCCCTTTCCGGGGAGATCGGTCTTGATGGAGAGGGCCGAATCCGGCCCGAGTCCCGCAGTATCGCCTCGCCGACCGCCGGAGGCAACCAAGCGGTCCGGGTCGCGTCCGGGATGGAGGACCATTCACAGCGACCACCGGGCGACGGATTCCGGGAGCACCACTTCGCACCGACCTTCCGGGAACTCCCGAGGATCGTCGACGATCCGGACGCGCTCGATGCGAAACCGCGCCGTGGTCTCGAAGCGATGACCGACGATCGACGAGACCTCGAGAACGCCCTACGACGAGGACGGCGGCAGATCGCGATCGCGTGCATCGGGACGCGCAAGACTCCCGGATCGGACCGGCTTGCGAATCACGATCTGGAACGGATCTTCACGGTGACCGCCGGAGCGGAAGTCGATCCGGCGGGCCTCGAGCACGGAATCGAACCGACCTCCCCGCGGTTCGAACCCGCGAAGGCGCGGCCTCCGACGTGACGCCGGACCCGACGCGACGTCGATCCTCGAACGTCTCCAGCTCGTCATGCCGCGATCGACATCTCGACAGGCACCGAGGCCTGCACGGAGCGTCGGCAGATCCGATTCGCCCGAAGAGGCCGTCGGCGTGGAGGCCGTGCGACGCTCCGAGGTGCGAATCGTCGGATCCGAGGGACGGAAGGGTCCTTCACGCGTCTACGGCATCGATGCGGTGTTGGGCGGCCCGATCCTGATCGGCGGGCGAGCGTGGTCAACCCGCCCGGAACTCCGGCGGCACGTCGCCCCAGGGCGCGACGACCCGGCTCTTGACTCCGCCCCGACCCTTCCAATCGCTGACCACCTGCATCCACACGGGACTCGTGGTCCGGGCGAGGTCGTCGCGGATCTTGTTGGTCACCGCCTCGAAGAACATGCCTTCGTTTCGGAACGCGTGAAAGTAGAGTTTGAGGCTCTTCAACTCGACGCAGACCGCGGCGGGCTGGTAGCGGAGCATGATGGTCCCGAAATCGGGATGGCCGGTCATCGGACAGACGGAGGTGAACTCCTCGTGTCGATGTTCGATGACGTAGGGTTCGGTCCCGGGGTTGTCGAAGAACTCCAGGATCTCTTCGGCGATCGGTCGCATGGCGTGTCCTGTCGGGTCACAGCGGATAGGTCGTCAACAGTTGGACGACCTTGGGCTGCTCAGCGTACACGCGAAGGCTCGCCCGGAACGCCTCGCCGGCCGCCTCCCGGGCGTCGGCCTCGGTCCGATCGGAGCGAAGCCAGGCGTTGAGTTCGTTCACCCCGATGCCGTTGAGGGCGGGCCAGAACGCGGGATCGATCTCGACCGCCCTCCGGTAGCTCTCGAGGCTTCCGTCGTAGTCGCCCTGTCGGAAATAGGCGCGACCGAGCCGTTCCCAGGCCTGCGGGGTCGGTGCGATCGCGACCAGGACCTGTCCGGCGTTGATCGCCTCCGCGAATCGCTCTTCACGTGCGTAGCACTCGACGAGGCTCCGGATCACCGCGGGCTCGTTGCCGAGGAGCTCCAGCGCGATCTCGAAGGCGTTGATCGCATCGTCGATCCGATCGACGCGCATGTAGGCCTCGCCGAGATCGGCCCGGGCCCGGCCGTCGTCCGGCGCGAACACCACCGCCTGCTCCGCCGGGGCGATCGCGCTGGATGCCATGTCCAGCCCGAGATAGGAGCTCGACATGCCGACCAGGGCCTCGACGCTCTCCGGATCGATCACCAGGGCCTGCTGATAGGCGCGGATCGCCTCCCGCAGCTTCCCGAGGACCTGGAGAACCTCGCCGTATCCGATCTGAGCCTCGAAACTCCGGGGATCGAGCCGGGTCGCGCGAGCGAACGCCGGCTCCGCCCGCTCGAACTCACCGAGATCCTCGTAGGCCACGCCGATGCCGATGTAGGCGACGGTCAGCGAGGGATTCTCGTCGAGGAGTTCCTCGAAGATCCGAATCGCCTTGTCATGGTCACCCGCGTCGATCGCGGCACGACCTTCGTCGTTCCGGAAGCTCTGGATCGCGGTCGGCTCCCGGACGTCCACGACGACCCGGGTGGGCGCGGGCAGTGCGAACGTGTCGCCGGATTGGACTTCGTCACCGCTCTTGCAGGCGGCGAGCGCGAGGGGCAGCGAAAGTACGACGAGAAGTGGGTTCTTGAACATGATTGATTCAGGCCTCGGGTGCGGAGGACCAACCCTCCACGTGTCTTCCGTCGACACAATCAGGCACGAGATGACAACGAACCCAGCATTTCGAGGTTGATCTCGTCCCAGCCACGACCATCGAGGCCGCCCTCCTTCTCCGTTTCAAGAACCATGGGGATCTCCTGCCAGGCCGAAACAGCCAGCACGGCCTTGAAACAAGGTTCGCCGCAGGTTCCATGTCCGATATGGGCGTGCCGGTCCTTCCGGCTGCCGACGTCCCCCACGGAGTCGTTGAGGTGGACCGCGAGCACCTGATCGAGCCCACAGGTCTCGTCGAGCCGGGACAGCACCGCCCGGGCGAGGGCCGCGGTGGACATGTCGTGCCCGGCCGCGACCGCATGACAGGTGTCGAAGCAGAATCCAACCCGCTCCGGAGCCGCCACCCGATCCCGGATCCACGCGAGGTGCCCCGGGTCGTAGCCCAGGTTGGTTCCGCTGCCGACCGTGTTCTCGAGCGCGGTCCGGACCGAGAACCCCCGGGTCTCCCGTTCGAGTCGATCAAGCGCCGTCACGATGCGGGCGAGCCCCTTCTCCTCGGCGTGGGTCGGCGCGACGCCGAGCACGTTCGGTTCACCCGGCTTCCGCTTGGCCTCCAGATGGGCACCCGGATGGGCGACGCAGGCGGGGATTCCAAGGGTCTCGCATCGTTCGAGTTCGTCGCGCTGGAGCGTGACCGACTTCTCCCATCCCTCCGGATCCGGCGACGCCATGTTCACGAGGTAGCTGTTGTGACTGACCACCCGATTCGGCCGACCATCCCATCCGAGCCGTTCGAGGCCCGCCTTCCACGCCACCACGTCGTCGTCCGCCAACGGCTTCGATCTCCACTGCCGCTGGTTCTTGGTGAAGACCTGGACGCAATCGCAACCGAGCCCCGCGGCCGCCTCGAGGGCATGATGCATCCCACCGGCGATCGACAGGTGGGACCCGAGCCACGGACCACCGCGAGTCGCCGGGTTCCCGTCGGTGGATTTCGTCTTTCCGCTCAAGTGCCGGATCCCCTTTCGTCGGTTCGCGTCTTCACGTCGCCGTCCATCAGTCGGACCCGTTCGTCGAATTCCGCCTCGGCCTTCGCGATCCTCGTCTCACGCCTCGCTTCGAGATCTTCGTGGTGGGCCCGATGAAGGATGCAGCGCACCGACGAGGCGACGAGCAGCACATCCGCGAACAGGACGCAGGCCCCCCATCCGATCGCCCCGACGAACGCCGCGAACGCCAGCTTGGGGACGGTCGCCCCGATCCCGGCGGGCGGGAGCAGACCCGCGAAATGCGAGCCGAGCACCAGGACGAAACCGCCGATGGTCAGCAGGTAGGCCCAGGGTGCCGACTCGAGGATCGTCTGCGCCCGGTCGTCCTGCAACCACCACGCGGTCCGGCACCCGAGGATCGACGCGCCGAGACCGCTGCCCAGCATGATCGAGATCGACACCGGCTCGATGATTCCTCCGCCCGGCATCCCCGGCACCGCGGCGCACCCCACGAATCCCGTGGCACCGAACAGGATTCCGATCCGCGGCAGATGCCGGGCGGCCGGCGAGACCCGACCATCGCGGTCGGGATCCATCTCGATGCTCGTCCCGAACCAGACTCCGAGCGTCGTCGCGACCGCCGCCGGAACGGCGATCCAGATCGCGAAGGTCCTGATGATGGAGATCGCCACGACGAGGAATCCCACCTGGCCCAGCATCACCATCACGGATCGCCAGGCCACCCCGATGATCGTCGGATACGCCGAGCGGGCCAGCGAATAGGCGTCGCGCACCCGGGTGCCTGCCTTCCGGGCGCCGCACTCGGGACAGCGTGAGCGGGAATCGAGCCCTCGGAGGTCGTATCCGCATCGCCCGCAACTCGCCGAGGAAGCGTCTTCCGGACGGATGGTTTCCGAGGACGCCGGCACCGGCGTCAGCCCACGACGGCCGCCGCGTGGCGGACGGCGTTCCGGAACATCGAGAGTCCCGGCGTGTCCCCCGATCGGACCGACGCATCGAGTCGCGTCCAGGTCGGGTGCTGCGACCACCTCGTGTATCGCTCCGGATGCGGCATCAGTCCGAACACGAGGCCGCTGGCATCGCAGATCCCGGCGATCCGTTCGCGCGATCCGTTGAAATGATCGGCCTCGGCGTATCGGAGCGCGACCCGACCCGCGTTCTCCAGCGCGTCGGTCGTCTCCTCGGTGGCGACGAAGCGTCCTTCTCCGTGCGCGGAGGGCAGGACCATCGCTTCCGAAGCCATGCCCGCGAGCCCGGCCGTCCAGATGCATCGGGTGGACTCGGGGATCTCGACGCCGGTCCAGACGTCGTGGAATCGACCTCGCTCGTTCGGAGCCAGCGCAACGGTCGGGATCGCGGGCGTCTCCGGCCAGGAGTCCCCATCCTCCGGGCCCGGCAGCAGTCCGGCCTGGACCGCGATCTGGAATCCGTTGCACGGTGCGATCATCGGGACGCCGCGATCGATCGCGGCCGCGAGCGCCGGGTAGAGTCCACGGCGGATCAGCTGGGCGAGCACCCGACCGGCCCCACCGTCATCTCCGTAGCTGAAGCCTCCTGGCAGGCCGATGAGCGAGAACCGATCGACCAGCGAGGGGCGATCGACCAGATCCGAGAGCAGGATCGACTCGGGTGACGCCCCCGCCGACTCGAACGCGAGGGCGAGTTCCCCGTCACAGTTGATCCCGGGCGCCGTGATGACGAGCGCCTTCGGCCGGTCGTCCACGGAGGCGTGATTCGAGCCGCTCATCGGTCGCAACCTCGCTTCCAGGCCTTCTCGAACCGCGACGCGGTCTCGGAGGCCGACCCGAGATCGCCCGCCCGGATCGAGATCCGACCGCCGTCGGGTCCGGCCTCGACGAACGTGCCGACGACGCCGTGGGGGATCCCGACGAGCAGTCGCTCCACTGCGGCGAGCTCCGCTTCGTCGACCTCCAGCAGGTACCGCGAAGGATCCTCGGAGAACGCCCGCGCCACGGGGGAGACGAAGCCGCCCGCGACCGGCACGGCGTCGAGATCCAGTTCGAGACCGAGTCCGCCCGCGAACGCCATCTCGATCGCCGCGGGGAGGAGCCCGCCTTCGCTCGCATCGTGCGCCGATCGGACGAGACCGCGGCGAATCGCGTCGTGGACGATCCGTGCGATCCGAGGCCCGATCTCCAGATCGACCTCCGGGAGCTCGTCGACACCGGCGGTCGGGTCGCCGCCGACGCGGAGGTAGTGCGAGCCACCGAGTCGGCTCGTCGTCGCCCCGATCGCAAGGAGCCGGGCACCCGGACGCTTCGCATCCATGGTGGTCGCAAGGCGTTCCTCCGGCACGATGCCCATTCCCGAGATCAGGAGCGTCGGCGGAATCCGGATGGTGCGGCCGTCTTCGGTGGTGAACTGGTTGTTGAGGGAGTCCTTCCCGCTGACGAACGGCGTGCGGTAGGCCAGCCCGCCGTCGAGGCACGCTTCCGCGGCGCGAACCAGCGAACCAAGGTTCCGCGGATCGTCGCAACCGGGCCAGCAGAAGTTGTCGAGAATCGCGATGCGGTCCGGATCGGCGCCGACGCACACCATGTTTCGAACGCATTCGTCGATGGCCGCGAGTCCCATGACGTACGGATCACGAGCGAGTCCGGTGGCGAGACCATGACCGATGGCGAGCCCTCGGGGGCGATCGGGAACCGGACGGATCACCGCCGCGTCGCCCGGGCCGGCGTTCGGGCCCACGAAGGGCTTCACCACGCTGCCGCCCTGGACCTCGTGGTCGTACTGGCGAACGATCCACGCCTTGCTCGCCAGATTCGGATGCCCCAGCAGCGTGGCCGTCATGTCGAGCAGACCGCCGGCGGCGGTGATCGGCGGGGCGGGTTCGACACCACCGTCGTCGCCACCGGCCTCGCGGGCGGCCCACTCGGGATCCCAGACCGCCTCGCGAAGCGGCATGGGGACGCCGTCGTGCATGAACTCCATCGAGATCCGACCGACCTCGAGATCGCCCCAGTGCAACACGAGTTCCCGCTCCGGCGTCCCGAACTCACCGAGGTCGCACCATTCGACGCCGTGGCTGTCGCAGATCGCCGCGATCGCGTCGACGTTGCCCGCCGGCACCGCGAGCACCATCCGCTCCTGAGCCTCGCTGATCCAGACCTCGACCGGAGTGAGCCCCTCGTACTTGAGCGGCGCACGGTCCAGCCGGACCTCGGCGCCGATGCGTTCGCCCATCTCCCCGATCGCGCTGCTGAATCCACCGGCCCCGCAGTCCGTGATCGCGCTGAACAGGCAGCCGTCCGGGTGGTCCCGTGCGGCGAGCACCGCGTCGAGCGTCACCTTCTCGGTGATCGCGTTGCCGATCTGCACCGCGTGACTGAATTCATCCGCATGGGTGTCGGTCAGTTCGGCGCTCGAGAAGGTCGCGCCATGAATTCCGTCCCGGCCGGTGCGGCCCCCCATCGCGATGATCCGGTCGCCCGGACGGGCGTCCCCTTCGATCAGCTCGCGGGGCATCACGCCGACGCATCCACAGTAGACCAGCGGATTTCCGATGTAGCGGTCGTCGAACCACACCCCGCCGTCGAGGGTGGGGATGCCCATGCGATTTCCGTAGTCCCGCACGCCCCCGACGACCTCGCCGAGAATGCGGTGCGGGTGCAGGCAGCCCGTCGGGATCTCCGCGGGCGAGTCCGTCCCGACGCAGAAGACGTCGGTCGCCGCGATCGGCTTGGCGGCGAGACCGGTGCCCATGATGTCCCGAATGCAGCCGCCGATCCCCGTCGCCGCGCCGCCGTAGGGCTCGATGGCCGAGGGATGGTTGTGGGTCTCCACCTTCATGCAGACCGCGGTGTCCTCGTCGAATCCCACGATCCCGGCGTTGTCCACGAACACCGAGAGACACCAGTCGTCGAGCCCTTCGGCCATGAGGCGGTGGGTCGCCGCGGCGACGGTCGACTTGAGGAGGTTGTCGATGCGAACGCGTCCTGCGTCGTCGACGGAATGACCGGGCCGGGTTCCCGCGGTCTCCCGGATGGAGATTCCGGATTCGACGTCGGGCTCGCGGTACTCGATGGTCGCCTTCAAGGTCTTGTGGACGCAGTGTTCCGACCAGGTCTGGGCGAGGGTCTCGAGTTCGATCTCGCGCGGTTCGCGACCGAGGTCGCGGTAATGCGACTGGATCGCCCGCATCTCGTCGAGCGAGAGGAAGAGGTGGGCATCGCGGCTCAACCGCTCCAGCGCCTCGTCGTCGAGTTCGCGAATCGGGACGTCCCGCACCTCGACGGCCTGAAGCTGACCGACCGGGAACGAATCGGGGTGATAGGGCCCGTCGTGGATCGCATGGACCACGGGATTCGCGAGCAGGCGGGTGGCCACCTCGCATCCGGCATCCGAACCGATTCCGCCGAAGGTGTAGCGCCGTCCGGTCCGAACCGTGACCGATGACGCGGTCTCGTCGCCGAGCATCGCGTGGATCGCGGTCGCGATCGACGCCGCCGCGGGATCCATGACCCCCGGAAGCGGATGGACCTCGACCACCGTCTCATCGCTTCCGACGGGCGCAGCGCCCACGATCGAGGACTGGGTGACCGGGTCCGCGAGCAGTTCCTCGGCGACCATCCCGAGTTCCCGTTCGGTCAGTCGCCCCTCGATCAGGTAGACCGCGGCGCAGGCCAGCGAGCTGGGTCTCAGGGCGGCGGGAAGTCCTTCGAAATCGCGACGGACGGCGTCCGCGGCCGGATCGCCGAACTCGGGACGCCGATGGATCTCGATTCGGTGGACGGTGGTGGTCATGGTCGGGGAAGCGGCGTTGACGCTGGTCATTTCCGCCCCATTTTAGGCGAATCGCCGACCGTGGGGCGGGCCCCGCCACGCAACTGGCGCTCGATCCCGGAGTCCGACCCGACCCGGCGGGGGCGCGAAGAGACGCGGCCTCGTCGCCGGGGCGACGAGACCGCGTGAGTGGACGGAGGGGAGGCGGGCGACCCGACGGTCAGAACATCAGCTGCACGTAGGTCCGGATCGTGTAGGCGTCGGTGACCGGCGTCGACCGAACGCCGGTCTCAGGCGTGTTCCACGCCGGCGAGATCGACTTGGGGAAGTAGGTCAGCGAGAATCCCCACTTCAAGTCGTTCCCGTCGAGATACCAGGTCCCGCCGGCGGTGACGCTCTGGAAGTTCCCGGTGTCGGCGTAGGCGCCGTAGAACTCGGAGAATGAGGGTGGCGGCGGCTGGAGGTTGCCCAGGTTCCCGTTGTCCACCACTTCCATGTAGTCGAATCCGACGTACGCCTCGAAATCGGAGGTCAGGTACATGGATCCGTAGAGGCTCGCGCCCAGCATCGCGACATGGCCCGCATCGAAGGTCGGATTGCTGTTCCCGAGGGGCGCGAAGCCGAAGTACAGGTAGGACGCCGCCGACGAGACGTTGTGGTAGTAGGCCGCCGCGGTGATGCTGCCGCCACCGAGGTTCCAGGTGAGATCACCGGTCAGCGCATACCAGTCGTTGTATCCGCTTCCGGGCGTGTTGTTGTACTGACTGGGGTTCAGCATCGCCTTGCTCTGCTGGAAGTGGCCACCCACGCCCAGGAGAAGTCCGGTCTCGGACCCCGGCGGGGAGGTCATGGAATCGAATTCCCGCCAGTTGCCGGCGAGCTTGAATTCCATTCGGGCGGAGACCGACAGTTCCGCCTGCGTGAAGGAGTACGGCGAATTCGCGGGCTGGGTGGTGCTGAAGTGATACGAATCGAAGATTCGATCGTTCGCACCATCGGAAAGCGCCACGCGAAGCCGGCTGGTGTCGCCGCCCCACGCGAGCTCGATCCCCTGGCTGCGGCCGAGGCCCATGTGGAGGGCGACGGTGCTGCGCTCGCCGGTCAGCTGGTTCGCAATGGGAACCTCCCAGCCGCGATCGAACGGCAGCTTGAACTGGCCGATCCGGAACACCCATCCGTTTCCCAGCTCCCTGAGGATGTAGGCGTCCAGAAGCTGGAACTTGCCGTTCGAGGAACCGTTCTCCGGCGACACGGACACCGGTGGGTTCGAGTAGAGCTGGAGGGTGTCGGGACGCTCGTTGCTGAACCCGCCCTGGACCCGGAAGCGGGTGTCGGGGCCGAAGACATGCCCCTTGAAGTCGAGCCGAGCGTGTGGAATGTCGAAGCCACCTCGATTGGTGACGTCGTCTTCCGCCGCGAATTCCTGCTGTTGCTGACCCTGGTCGTTGAAGGACGGCCACCCTTCCCGGATGTGGGAATACATGTAGCGGGTCTGGACCATGCCGCCGACCTCGAGTCGGAATCGACCGTCCGGGCTGGCGAGGAAGAAGCCGTCGTCCCAGCCGGCGGTCATCCCGCTGGACTGGAGGCTCACCCGCGTCTCGGAGTCCGACAGCACGTCGGTGACCACGCCGCGGATCTGATCCGCTCGCTCCTGGGTGAGCCAGACGTCGGCGTCGGCCGCCTCGAGCTCGTTCACCCGGGTCTTCAGCGTCTCATTCTGCTTCTCGATGTCGGCGAGGCGGCGAGCCATCTCCTCCATCGCGGTGGCATCCTGCCCCTGAGCCGTGGCCGTCAGCAACGTCGCGGTGACGCCCAGCAGCCCGCCCGTCCGTCCAATTCGCATCCTGCGCATGGAAAACCTCGTGGTCGTTGGTTGGTCGATCCTGAGTTCGGAATATCGGCGGAGGCGGCTCCAAAGCATGAGAAAGCACATCCGGGCCCGTCCGCCGGGCTGCGGCACGCCCCCGGAGGCCGCCGTCAACGAAGACCGACCGGCCCCGTGGGTCGGAGCCGGTCGGCTTGCTTTGGAACGCCGAACCGATGGATCCAGCGATCGCGGCGGGGGATGAATCGAATTCAGAAGAGGAGCTGCAGCTGGGCCCGGATCGCCCACTGGCCGTCCTGGCCGGGATCGTCGGTCCGGAAGCCGGCACTGTTGGCCACGAACGCCCCGGTCGCCAGCGACGCGAAGTTGTAGGTGAAGTCGGCGGTGAACTTCACGCCCTTGTTGATGAACCAGTTCCCACCCACCGTGAATCCGTCGAATCGAGCGATGTCCGAAGACGTGGGCGGGTCGTAGTCCATGTACTCGTAGCGGACGAACGCCTCGACCGATTCGGTCACGAAGTGGGCGATCTGGATCGTGACGCCCCAGGGGTTGGCGGACTGGGAACCCGGTTCGTCCACGTTCGTCCAGACTCCGGATGCGAAGATGCTCGCTCCGGAGAGGTCCCAGGTGAAGTCGCCGGTCATGCCGTAGACCCTGGTGCCTTCCGCGGCGCCGATGTTCTGATTCGCGCGCTGGGTCGCCGCAGCCACGCCGACCATCATGCCCTTGTCGCTGCCACGGGCGCTGCTGAAGTCCTTGAACTGGCTCCAGTCACCGGAGAGCTTGAACTCGGCCCGGGCGGCGAAGGAATAGTTCGTGCTGGTCTCGGCCCAGTTGGTGTTCTGGCTGTTCGTGCGAGCGGGACCGAACCCCCGGGAGCCGATCCCGTCGCCGGTCCACACCGAGACTCGGAAATCCTCGGCCTCGTATCCGGCCTGGATCCCCTGCGAATATCCCTGGTTGAAGTACTCGTTCACGATCGACCGCTCGACGGTCAGCTGCTTCGAACTGGAGACGAGTTCTTCTCGCATCCATGGTGCCTTGAATTGACCGACCTTGATCGCGAGTCCGTTCTCCAGCTTCTTCTGAACGTAGACATCCTCCAACAGGAGGAACCCGCCGAATCGTGCGAAGCCAGCCTTGACCTTGTAGGTCCAGGACTTGTCGAACACGTTTCCGGAGAAGGAAAGCTTGGTCCGTCGATTCTCGAATCCGTACTCGGTGGGCTGATCACCCGCGGAGTTCAGGACCCAGCGAACCTGGATCTGGCCGCCCACCTTCAGCTTGAAGCTCCCGTCGGGACTGGCGAGAAAGAATCCCTTGTTCCAGCCGGCAGTCGCGCCGGCGTCCTGGAGACTGACGCGATCGGAGGCGTCCGCGAGGACGTCGGTGACGACACCGCGGATCTCGCCCGCTCGCTGCTGGGTCAACCAGCCCGCGTCCGAATCCCGTCGAAGCTCGGTGATCTCGCGTCGGAGTTCGCGAAGCTCCTCGGCGATCTGGCCGGCGGTCTCGCGCTCGAGGTCGATGGCGAGAACGGGCGATGTGACGAAAACGGCGGATGCGAGCACGACGTGCAGTTCATGCATTTGGAGTGCCATGGAGAGACGGTTCCCTGGGTGGCTTGCTCGGCGGTTCTTCTCGCCTTCCCGACCTTCAGGAAGCACGATCACCGAGATGGCTCGAACGCGGGCATCTTGACAAGGGAAACGCTTCGCCGCTGCGATTACGACGCAACTTCATGAATTGATGACGTTCCCTTCACAAGAAGCGAACGTCATCCGCCGGCGTGGACCGGAAAGAAAAAACCGGCCGGACCTTGCGGTCCGGCCGGCCGAGCCCTTGAAGCCCCACCCCCCTTTCGGGGGATGGAGCGATCTTCGGGTGGATGAACTTCTCGATCAGAA
>MDTG01173340.1_pt1 | contig 15029 bp, 11 predicted proteins | sample 811421 | NCBI WGS metagenome assembly MDTG01 (sample SAMN05326645, study PRJNA326480) | marine metagenome | isolation source: seawater | place: Pacific Ocean: South East | collected 2011
AATTGGCTAGCTATTGGTGCAGCACTTGCTATTGCTGTATTTCTAGGTGGTCCCATATCCGGTGGTAATTTTAATCCAGCTGTTACTATTATGATGGTAACTGCAGGCAAACAACCTAAGTCCGATTTACTACCATATATTTTAGCTCAGGTAGCCGGAGGTTTAGCAGCTTTAGAATTAAGTAAGTTAGTTAAATTTTAAGTGCGTATTAATAAATACACTATGATATATTTTCTAATAATATATTATAATGACTACCAATAAATCTGTAAAAGGTGGAAAATATAATAAAAAAGGTGGATTATCTTTAACAAAAGGTTTGTCTGATCTAAAGATTTTGGGCGATAAAATTAAAGAGAAAGGTAGCGAAATTACAAAGAAAGTTCGAAGAAAATTACCTGGTAATAAAAATGTAGACACCCCAGTAGACACCGCCTCTGTAAACACCGATTTAGCCTCTCATCCAGGAATAACACCTCCTACTAGTGTAGGCACTACTAGTGTAGGTGGTCGCCGTTCTCGTCGCCATTATCGTCGCCGTTCTCGTGGGGGGTCAAGTAATACAGGCGGTGGAACATATAAAGATATTACAAATGGCGCAGAAGGTCCTACACCATTGCAAGCAGTAGATTATAATAATAATGGTGACGATTCAGGTACTCCATGGGGTGGATCTAATAAAAAACCATGGGGTAACGCATGGAATAGTTGGTTTATAGGTCCAAATAGTCCTGGTCCTAGATCTTCGTGGGGTTCTCCTATTAATCTTAATAATGTTAAATTTTCTATAGGTGGAGGTCGAACTCATCCTAAGAAAGGTCAAAAATCACGCACTATGAGAAAAAAAAAAGATTTTACAACAAAAAAGGGTAACACCCGATTTAATCGTCGTGGACATAGACAGAAACATGCGCAGGGTTCTAAAAAAAAACGTGCCCCTTATAAAAAAATAACAGCTAAATATATTCATCCCAAAAAGGGTCAAAAGTCCCGCACCATAAAAAATGAAGAGGACTTTACAACAAAAGAATTTCGTAGTAAATGGTTTAATCGTCATAAACAAAGACAAAATCATGCTCAGGGTTCTAAAAAAATTCGTCTTCCTTATATGACAGGTGGTGGTTGTGGGTGTCAGAAGAGTTCTAGTAATCCTCAATCTATGAATTTAATAGAAGAATAAAAAATAAATTATATTAATGTCAATATAATTTATTACTCGCTTACCTATTTAGTATTATTTCTCTCAAATAATCTAAATAAAATATATAAACCAAGTATACCCAAAGCACTATAATATAATTGAATTAATTTATCATCAGGCATCCGACTATAGTCAACAATATTTTCTAAATTATTATCTAGTCCCTGAAAAGATTCTTTCATATTTTTTATATCAGTTAATGCTACATATTGTGTCTCCTCACTTTTTTTTCCTTTACTATCTATTACAGGTAATGTTATAGCTTTACATTCGGGATTTGTGCCCATCATAAAAGCTTGAAATATTTCTACCGGATTAATTTTTGTTACATTACTCATAGTTCCTGGTACTAGTCCTTTCATGGATGACATTTTTATACCACCCATTGAAGTTATAAAAGGAATACTACCATCCGGAACATTATCAATATAAACAGATCTAGAAACAGTATCTCCAGTAGCTTCATCTTTACAAGTAGCACCTGTTTGAAGAAAAAATTTGTTTCCTAAAGCCTTTTCTTTCCCTTTTTGTGCTTTGCCACCACCTGTAACTAAGACTTGTACGTAAGCAATTAGACCCTTTATGTTATTTGATATAGCCTTAATACTACCTTTACTCTTCATACCAACCTTTTTTGGATTTTTTATTTTATCATAATAATGATAAGTTGGCCCTAATAATTGTTCTTCCAATTGTTTGGGACTGTTTAATGCTTCTTCAAAAATACTGGTCATAGTCTAATATATATTCATATTAATATTTACTCTATTTCATCCATCTCCATATCTAAATCTTCTTCTTCATCAGAATCAGCTATTTCATCTAATTCTAAAGCAGTAATATCATCTTCAACTGCTGCTTCATCTTCTAAGTCTTCCAAATCATCTCGTGTTTCTTCAGCTTCATCTATTTGATCATTTAAGTAGGAAATATTGGCGGCATTAATAGTAGCTAAATATAAAGCGTCTTTTGATAATCCAGGATCTTGAAATTTTGTAGATCTCATTGATCCAGTAGCACCTTCAATTATATTAGATTGAGATACATGCAAAAGAATTAATGTTAGAAAAAATATTGATATAATAATTTCTAAAATCATATTATATTATAAGTAGCTTTTATTTTCTTAAAATACTATATAGTAATGTCACTAAGATATACATACAAATGGCAAGCTCAACCATATGTTTCTTGGAAAGGACCATCAACTAATAGTGTTGCTCCAACATGGTCACGTCCTTTATATAATGGTCCTCCTAGTTATAATAATCCCACAAATGAAAATAGAATAACAGGTGCTGCTTTTAAAGCTAGACCTATCAAAGCTTGGAGAAAACAACTTCAACCCAGAAATACTACTGGGCAGGGTTCTTCGTCTGGTATTGGTATGCCAATGGATGTTCCTGGTGGCGCTGTTTATTTAGGTACTAATAGTAGTACTTGTTTAGACAGTTCAGCTTGTAGTCGTGCCTATGCTTTAAAAGAAAATGCTGCTAAAAATCCCGCAACCATGGTAGATGTACCTTCTAATGAACGTACATTCAGTTTAGTTACACCAAATTCAGCTGCAGGAACCTCAGGGGGGTCGTTAATAGAAGGAAATAATAAAACAGTATGGGATAATGTTAATGAACGTTCTTTTTGTATTGCTTGCAATCCAGAAAATAAAGTTATTCGTAGAGAAGTTTTAACAACCGTAGGTTATCAAACTGATTATCAAAATTATCTAAGATCCAGAGGAAGAAGATATAGACAAAATCTACCTACAGGTTACAAAGTAGCGGGTGGGCAATATTTCGATGCTGATGGAAAACCCATATATCCTAATCAAGTAACAGACCCAAGTGGAGGAACTCCTTATTATTATCAATATAATTGTACAAAACGTCTAGGTGAATGTGCTGATCCATCCCGTGATACATTTTCTAATGCTCAAAGACTTATTTATAAGCCTAGTAATCCACAATTTGCTCATCAAGGAGCTGTATCCAGCAGTACAAGATTATTAAAACTTAAAGTTGATACAGTTACTCAAAATGCTAATAGTTTGACAGCATGGGGGCAAAGTGCTCAGAACGCGGTTAGATATTCCTCCAGAACAGAAGCACCTTTTATATTGAAATCTAAAAATAATATTTGCCGTCCATGGAGACCTATGGGAAATCATACTCTTTGTTTTTTAACACCAACAGGTAGTGTTGGTTCAATCCGTCCTCTTAATCAATCAGCTTGATTTATTTTTGATAAAAATATATTTGTATTTGTAATAATTTTATTATATGGTTGTTTATAACGTTGACACCAAGATATACATTTTTGTATATTTATTTTTTTTAGATTTTCTAAACGCTCATGTTTATTATTATCAATTAAATTTAATGTATTAGCTATACTTTCTATTTGTTGTTGTCCAAATATAGCATTAATTTCTTCTATTTTACATTGATAAAAATATGGTATTTCAATATTTAAAATACGTGTTATATTTTGTTCTTCTGAAAAAGAATTAAATATATTATATAACTTTTTTATTAATATTTCACTGTCATCTAAACGAAAATTCTTACAAATAATATATTTTTCTGAATTAGCATATCTACTAGTATTGGGTTTAATAAAATATACTTTTTCATATAATATAGATAATAAATATATCATATCTATTGAAGTTTTGGTAAAAGTGTCAAAGAATTTAAGAATAAAAGTTCCTCCCTTTTTTTGAATAGCAGTAGCAAATGCTATTTGACAAAATATTAATTTGGAACTAATAATTTCTTGTTGATTAAAATCAGAAGAAAAATCAAATCCACCATCACCTGTTATCAAATCTATTTTTCCTCCATATTTATTAAAACAACTTTTAAGATTTTCTGCTGACATTATATTACCCGTTCCGTCTTCTCCTTTTTCAATATAAACATTTGGATTATTATCTAAAAAAAAAGAACTTTTTTTCCATGCTGGAATACTTATATCATTTTCATCTAATAGTGTCATACCAATATAATTGTCTTTTCTATTTTTTCTTAACTCTGTTAATGCTTCAATAAATCCACCTGGACCTTCAGCTAAGTGAAAAGTTTTACAATCTTTTGGTAAACTATCATTTATTTCAAGTAGTCCAAAAATTTCGATCATTTTATAAAATGATCTGGATAGTGGTTTTAATTTACATATAGCTTGTTTTGAATTTGGAACTAAAGTATGAATATATTCATATGGATTCGTATATTTTTTATATTTATCCCACTCTATTTGTCTACTATCAATCTCCTTTTTTACATTTTTTAAATAAACCATTAATGTTTTATTTATCACAACAGGAACATTATTATTCTGTGAAAATTTTATATCAATTGTAGAAATAATATTTTTATTATATGGTATTATAGGTAATTCAAAAAAACTCATAATTTTTTGTATTATTATATTTAAACCAAATACTATTTAGGTTCTTTATTATCAAGTTATCTTAACAAATATAACTTGATAATTAACGTGCTTCTCCACGACGCCCTGAAATACGTTGTCTTATAGTATTTTCTGTCACTTGAGTATCTGATGTTATATTATTAGTCTTTGATATACCACTTGATGTAGCAGTATTTTTCAGAATTGATGAGTCCATTATTGAACGATCTGACCACGCATTAGCAAAGGTTCCATTTATTAGTCCCTTTCCTAAGCTACGTGCGCTTCCATTTCCTCCCTTTTGTTCTGTTTTTTGTTCTGTTTTTTGTTCTGTTTTTTGTTCTGTTTTTTTCTTACTACTTTTAAGACTTATTTTTTTTTTAATCTTTATAGTCTTGGGTTTAACAGTTGTTTCTAGTCTCAAATCTCTTTGTTCAATAGTTTCATCATTTTTAGTCTCTTCATTACCTGGATCAATATCTAATTCATTATCAAGAGTTTGTCCTAACAAGGCATTAGTTATTTTATCTGCATCCACATTTCTAATTTTTTTAAATACAAAATATCTATTTAAGAAAGAAATTTCTCTTTCTCCTGCTGTCATATTAGGTGCTTGTCCATATTTTGCACGAACGCGTTTATTTTTACTAATATTGTTTTCCATTAATCCAAATAACTGATTAAATAAACCTGTACTACCTGGAATTCCCATTTTAGTTGCTTCTTCTTGTTTAAGAAGTACAAAACCATAATTTTCTAACAATCGTGTTAAATATTCATAATTAACTAAATATTCACGGGCTGTTTTATTAATTGATTCTTGATAAACATCAACAGCATATCCTACGCTACTTTTATTATTTTCAAAATCTGTTTGTTCATATCTTTTTGTCAATTCCCATATTTTAGAATCATTCTCCATAATTGTAATACTTTCTCCAAAATTTTTATTTTCAAGTTTTTTAAATATAGCAGCACCATCATAACTTGTACCTATAAAGTATCCACCTACATTTGTTGTTTCACTTACATTTCTAAGGAATTGTTGCAGTGTCTCATTTGATTTAAACATATAATGTATAGCAAATTGTATAGAACAAATATTAAAACCATCTTCAGCTACACCATATGATTTATATACTCCTTCACCTAGATCTTTGGCGTCTTTTGCTCCCTGACCAAAGATAGCTTTGACTATTTGTTTTCCCTTTTCTGTAAATATTCCATCTGTGTTTCTAATATTAACGGAAGAATCACCTTTTACAAACAATGCTCGAGGTGTAGTTCTAAATTCTTTACGATAATTTAAATATCTCGCACATGCTCCATCAAGCCTATTTTCAATATTATCACCCGCAACATCAATTCCTAAAACAAATTTTAATTTTGCTTCAATCCATTTTGGTATATCTCCACCTTTTCCTACAGCTAAGTCAATTAACGTATCACCTCGTTGTGATACAGACATTACTAATAATTTTTTAACAAATAAATTATGAAAATCTCTTAATCCTCTAGTATTAGTAGCTCCAGAAACCTTGTTATAATATATATCATCATCTCCTAATTCATCAGGTATATTGTCACCTGTAGTAATCATTTCTTCGGTTATTGGATTGTGTATACTATGCCAATTACTATTAGCTACATGATAAGCATTTCCATATTGTCTACCTCCTCCTCTTAAATCTGCTGTTTTGTCATATCTTACTCTTAATGGAATCCACTTAAATCCATCTTTACCTGTAACATCGTATCTAAATTCCACAATCATATTATCTTCTATAACTTCCTGAGATTCAGACAACATTATTTTATCACCTGATCCATTTTGATGTAATAATATATTGCAGATTCCTGCCTTTGAATCAGATGGATTTGTAGGATAAAATCGTACTGGTTTATAACCCTCATTATTATCAGAATTACTATTTTCAGATATATTATCATTAATGATATCTAAACATGGATTAATATATCCATGTATTCTTGTGTCAAATCCAACACGTAATATAGCAGTTTTATATTGAGTTAATTGTATTAAGTTACCTGTATCTGTACCATTTTCAAATAAGTTACTTATTTTATCTTTTCCGTCAGTATTTTTCTGAAAAGTTACAAGAAAATCGATAGTATTAAATTCTGCGGGTTTCCATTTAAATGAATTATCCCAAGTAGCTTTTATTGGCTTTCCAACTTTTCCCATTTTTGAGCTACCAACAGGTAATAAACCTGGCGTAAAAATTAAACCATCTGTTTCATATTCATATACATTATCTTTAACTCTTCTAATAATTTTATCACAGGCCTGAAATATTGTTTGTGATTTACTAGCCATTTGAAATGATTTTTCCTCTATACGCAGAGGCGAAATTTTATCTTCTCTAACTACCGAAGTAGCTTTTAATGCGGAGATAACACTATGTAATATAAATAATCTAAAGTTACTACTATCATATTCCTGACTATTTAATTCTCCAACTGGGGCGAATGCTAACCCTCTTTTATCATCATTATTAATATAATAAATATCGAAAGCAGCATATAAATTTATAAACTTACCAGTTTTATCTCTGAGAATATGTTCTCCGTCTATTATCGTATTAAATACATCTTTATTTATTGTTTTAGCACCTGAAAACTGAATGTTCATATTTGTATCTATCAAGTAAATTCTTCCGTTTTGTGATATAAATAACAATTTTCTGTCTCCATCTGCTTTATCTGTAACTGTATAATTTTCTCTAATATTAGGTATTATAGCATCATCATTTTTAGGAGCAATATTTGATATTTGTAAAGTAAAAGATGAAGGTCCCACAAAATTTCGTGTAGTTATTCTAGTTTTTTCTTCATTTTTACCCCAAAGAATTTTCATATATTCATTTTTAATTCTATCTTGCTCTGGATAGGATACAGGATAATTTGTTGATTGCATTCCAGATAAAATTAATTTAATAACTTTTCTAAGAGAAATTCCCAAACTTTCTACTGTTGCGTAAGCTGTACCCGGATAATTTCCTATTTTATCACTATCAAGTTCAATCTCTATTTCATATTGTTCTGGGGATTCTAATACACCTGAATCCCTAAATTTATATTCTGGTACAAAACTTCTACCAATTTTTTTTGATGATTTTACAATACTTAAATCAATTTTTACTGGATAACTATCACTTCTCAATGTTGTACGACTTATTAATCTGAACGTTTTTTTTAAATCTTTCCATGAATCACGCAAACTTCGTACCATTCCAGAGTTATAATTTAAATGTTTCTCTGTTTGCATAGATACTCTAAAATTAAAGTTTTCAAAATCAATAGGATATATTATTCCATTCTCATCACGATAATAAGATTTTTGATCAAAATTAATAATACTTATATCATTTTTATCAACAATATTATCATTGCGACAATATTCCGCTATTCTACCCAATCCCATTATTTCACCTCTAACATTAGACATTTTTGTTACACCAGTTTTAGGATCTATATATTCATTTGTTATTCTAAGAATATTTTCTTGATTTGAACTGGTAAAACCAAGCGATAATAATCTTTTGATGACATTATCATAAATACTGTGTGTAATACGAATTTTTCCTTTAGTTCCAAATCTAACTTCTAATTCAAGATTGGTATTATTGGGAACCTGTAATTTTTTTTCTAAATATAGTTTTAAAATCTCATCTAGTTGTTGTTGTGGGGATTTTACAGACATATATATATCTTAAACGATTATATTTATGTTATTTCAATTTTCTACAATTTTGTTAAAATTGATTCATAGAGTAATTTTTTTACAAACTTCTTACCTGTTTTATCTAATATAGGTAGTTCAAATTTTGTGGCTATATCTTGTAAGTCTTTGATAGTATAGGTAGCGATTCCTTTGATTGGTTTAGTAATATCCTCAATACAAAAAAGATTTGTTTTAATTTGTTCTACATATTTAGATAAATTTTCTATTTGAAATCCATACTTATGATTTTTTTCTATAATTACTGCCGATATACTTGTACCATGATTGAATAAAGAATAAGTACGTTCTCGTACATAGATTATAGATATCTCATATAGAATACATAAAGCTCTTAAAGCTTCTATTTTTATACACTGCATATTAACTAACTGATTTTCTATCTCTGTTTTTTTTAATTTATTTATTTTAAAAATTGCTTTAATATCATCCTTTGAACGCAATTTTTCTACAGCTTCAATTTTAAATTCCTTTTCCGTTTTAAAAATACTTTTTTTAATCATTTCATATCTATCAATACCATTAAGAATAATATAAAAACACCAAAATAATTGGTCTTTTTCTGAAGGAAAAAATATTTCTAGTGATTTATTAGAAATCTTCTTTGTAATTGGTTTCTGTAAAGTTGTATGATGAGAAACTGGGTTTGGGCTATTATTTGTATAACGTAGCATATTTTCGGCGGAAAACATATATTTATGCATTCCGTCGAATAAAATGTCAAATTGTTTCTTATTAGAGCTCATATATATACATTGTTTAATTCTTTATTATCTTTAAAAAATTTGTTTTCCAGGCACTCCTTTTCCAATTCAATTTCTTTTAAAGATTTCTCTTGTTCATCTACATATTTTATATATTCATATAAAGAATGTATAATATTATCATCTAATTCTGTTAAATTAATAAATGAACCATTATTATTTTCATTGATAGCAGCTTTTTTATTAGATAAAATCCGCAAAATTTCAATTTGATGATGTTTTGTTAATTTTTCAATACGTTCTTTAAGATGTTGAATCTCCATATTATTTATATAATACTTTTCCTTTAATTACTAATTTTAATTTTTATTTTCTTCTTAAGTTTTATTTTCTCTTCACTAGGCATTATTAGTTCTGCTATAATAGATACATATTTATCATTGAGTTCAAATCGCTGTCCTATTACTCTTACTTTAATTTCTTGATCTTCTTTAATTTTCGCAAAATATTCTGATGTATGGTGATGATCTCTCGATATAAATATAACTACTGGACTTGGATCATCTTTACTCTCAGCCCGTATTCCTGCTTTAGTAATATTTTTGGCAATACAATTAATTAACATACCTTCAACTGGAGAACACGCAGCACATTCAAATACTACTTCAAAATTAATTGAATCACCTTTAATAATTCCACTAGAGTTAGTTAATATTTTTGTGGAATTAGGTTTAATATAACCTTCAACAATACACTTTCCCTCTATTGTATTTGAGATAATTTTTTCCAAAGTTTGTTTAATTCCCGTTCCAATATTATTAATAGAAACAGATATATTTCTTGTTATAAGAATATTATTATAAATTCCTGAAGTATAACTGCGTCTTTTTTTAATTGGTTCAGATTCTTTCTTCTCCTCAGTCATATTATAATATTCAAACATTATTATTAAATTTAAATCAATTTTTTTGTAATATTTAAAAGCTATTATTAACTATCAGACAGTTTCTTTATTTCCGCTAGCATTATAGCCTCTACCGGTGTTAAAAACCAGTATTTTCCATTCTTTTGTTCTTTATTATACAATCTTAGCATTAATTCTTGAAGAACACACAATTCTTTTTGGGAAATACTACTAGTAGATAAATATTGAGTACTACCTAGTATTGCATTTATTGTTTTTATAGCATCGGCTTTACCTGATTGATCGCATCGAGCACCTTTATGGCGTTTCTTTGTAATATCTTTAACCTTAAAAACCATATAATCTCCTTTAAAATTATCCAAAAATCCAATTAAATTGTTTAATTCTTTTTTTGATGGAACTAATTTCAAATTATTTTGATTTATTATTGCTCTCAAATCATTTAGATCCTCTGACTCTCCTATTTTCCAAACCACTTGATCATTATTAATAGTTTTGACAATTATTTCCTTTTTCCCTTTATTAGCAAATAATATACCTGTTGTACCATTATTATTCATTATTTTATCATTAAAATAATTTTTTAGTTTTGTTTCAAATTCATCTAACGATTTTGTTTCCAAATAGTTTAATAGATGTAATTTTTCTTTAAAATTCAGTTCTTCTATCATATGAGCTACTAATATTTCTGATAGAATATCTTGCGAAACATCTGCTAAATTTGGTTTTTTTGTGGTTACACTGTATAGCATATACCAATTATCTTGTCCTTTTACATTTTCATTATTTCTAGTTGCTATCATATAATTTTTTCTTAAATTTTTTATTATATCATCATCAACGGTTTCTTCTTCTTCACTCTTATTTATTACAACTTTATTCATTAATTCATCTTCAATACTATTCGGTAATGTAAATTTTAAATTAGATCTTTTATATTCTAAGGGTACAGACCTATTATAAACTGATATATGATTATTGTTTAGTTCTAAAGGTTGAAAGAGATATAATTCCCCTATATTTATTAAATTACCTAGCCGACCATATTTATCTGTAATAAACTCACTTCTATCTTCAACTAATTGGTTTAAAGCAGCATTTATCTGTACTAAAGGATATATTTTTGTTACATTAATTTGACTTATTAAATCCTTCTTTTTATAAAAAAAATTTTCTTTCATTAAAGATCTTATTCTTTGTGTTATCTTATCTGTGTTCATTAAAATAAATGGTTCACTAAATGTATCTAATTTTACATCTTCATCTGTTATTGTTTTTGATGGAATACAAGAATATTCACATTTGTCCATATAATCACATACAGATGTAAATGGACGATCACCAACTTTATAATCTATTATTTGTCCTGTAGAAAGCACTTGTTTTACAACCTGATTCATATTTTCTTTTGTTAATTTATTTTGTGCTGAATTTAATAAACAGTCAGCTGCTATTTGTTTAAGTACTCTACTTACCCTACCAATTTGGACCGCTTTTAATTCTGCTAATCTATAAACATAGATATCTACTGCTTCTTTTTGAACATCATTCATTAAAGAACCATATAAGTATATTTGTACATTTCTCTCTATAAAAGGTAAATCTTTATGACTACAATTTCTAACTGCTCTACCTATAATTTGTTCTATTCTATTCATATTATACCAAGGTTCCAATACATGGACCTGTCTAATAAATTTAAAATCTAATCCTTCTGATCCCGCTTGAGAGATTAATAATACTTTAACTTCGGCGCCGTCTTTGTTATCTAAACTTGTTAATAATCTTATTTCATTTGGTGTATTTGGAGATAATGCGCGATCTCCTGTAATCATTGCGTAGCGTGCAGGTTTAAAGTTATCTTTAACTTCACTTTGAGGTTTATAAGATAAAGCATCTATTCTCTCTGTTGGTGGTGTTTTAAATAAAGATTTTGTCTTTCCGGCACGGGTAAATCCTAATTCCTCTAGAGCTAAAGCTATAGGCACTAATCCACCATCTATGTATTGTGAATAAATTAATACTATACCCTTTGAATTAATAATACTTTCACAAATATTTTTAATTTTACCACTATATTTCCCTATTTCATTAGGTGAAAAAATATTCCCATATTCACTCGTAGCATATTCAAAATCATAACGTGCAGGCGGTGTAATTGAAGTAGTATATTTCATTATTCTATTTAATCCAGTTTTACCTACTAAATTCCTAGAATCAAATTCACTATCTATATTTATTAGCCGTGAATCAGGATATATCATATTTAATGCTTCTAATGGTTTTTGTAATAGTGTATATCCAAATTTTTCCATATTCTCAAATGTAGGTAATTGTTTAGATCTACCAATATTAAAATCTCCTTTTCTCATGCGATTTATAATATAATTGTAGCCTAGTTCTTGATATTCACCTGTATTAACTAAATATACTGATATCATTTTTAATACTTGAGCTAATCTCTTATTATTCAACTGAATTATTGGTTCTGGTTGATTTATAAAAGTATTATTTGGTGAAAATTCGTCAGGCCATATTCTATAAGGAAAAGTATAAGGATTTTGACCTCTTACAAAAGATATATAACCTGTAGCTTTTCTTTCTAATAATTCTCTCCCTATTTCTTGTCCACTATCATCTATTTTAAATGTTCCATCTGAATTAAAAACATCTTTAACATTAATTGGTGGACGATTGTCGTTCATATTCATTAAGTCTATTAACCATATTATCTCTTTATAACTATTATACATTGGTGTAGCAGAGAGAAGTAATAATCTAACAAAATCCACATTTTTTATTAATTTCGTTAATTCTATAGCAATTCGTTTATCTTTATTATCATCAGTTATACGAATATTATGTACTTCATCTATAATTATTAATCTCCCATTGAAAAATTTTTTTAATTTTTGTCTTTGTAGCCTTTTTAACTTTGAAGGGTCAGTTATATCACTTGGTATTTTAGCTTTTTTATTAATATAATTAGCAAATTCTACATAACCTAAAAATAAATATGAATTATTTATTATTCTACCAATTTGTCTGACTACTTTATCTTTAGATAAACCTTTCATATTCATTGGATTAATCTCCTTTAAATATTTATTTCCTGTACAAGCTCGAATATTCCATAAACCATCTACAAACTTCAATTTATTTTCATCAAATAATTGTAATTTAAAATTTGTTTGTACATTTGGTGTGGCTACTACTATTATTCTTTCCATAATACCCATTTGCTTTAGATAATCCCGCATTTCTTCTGCTACACCAATAGCTGAACATGTTTTACCTGTACCCAAACCATGATATAATAATAAACTATTGTATGGTGTTTGAGCTGACATAAAATTTCTTACAAATAATTGATGGGGTGCTAATTCAAATTCAGCACTACATAATTTTTCTGCTTCAGCCTCAATATTTGTTATTTTTCCATCATATCTGGTATCATAAAATTCTTTCTTCTCTGCTAATTTGATATTAAATTGTGGATCGTTAAGATTTGGATAAAGAAAATTATATTCTGTTTCATTTTCTGCTATATCCTTTCTATTTTTTAATTCTTCCTCATTAGTAGTAATTTGTCTTCCAGAGTTTAATTGCTTTGTAGTTGGTACAATTTCTAATTTGATTTTAGATCTGGACTTTTTTGATTTTTTTTTTGTGTCTAAAGGTATTTGGTCTTCTACTTTTTCTATCTCACCTTCTATCTCACCTTCTATATCATCTTCTATATCATCTTCTATATCATCTTCTATATCATCTGATTCTACCTTATCTAGTACTGTTTCTAGAGGAGCTGCTTCTTGTCTTATTTTGGGAGATATTAAGTCTAAAGATTCTAATTCTGTTAAATCTGTCAATTTTGGTTCTATTGTTTCATCTAATATTTTTTTTTCAAAATCTGGTTTAGTTAATTCAGTATCTACTGGTGTCTGTTCTACTGGAGTTAATTTAGTTTTTGAAGTTTTTATTAATTTTATTTTATTTTTTGTCGTGCTCGCAGACATTCACTTATATTATACTAATATAAACTATATTTATTTAATAATGTATTGACACGCGTGATCACGTCCTTCTTTTCTAAATTATATGGACGAATAATTTTACAGGCTTCATCGTATGTTTTCCATTCTACTTTACTAACTTCAGTTTTTTGATAAATATTCGATGGTTTAGATATTGTATTAATCACCGAAACATAATATTTATGTTTATAAGACTTATAATTTGAACCTGTAAATATTTCTTCAAATGGTAATAGATTCTGAATTATTTTCATTGATTCTTTGCCATATCCTGTTTCTTCTTCAAATTCTCGAATGGCACAGGTTAAATCTTTTTCTTGATAATTTCTACGACCCTTGGGATATCCCCATTCTGGTTCAGTCCAATTTGTAGTAGATTCATTTATTAAAGAACTTAATGTATATTCGGTACCACCACTAGTTATTCCTAATTTAAGAGAATCTAGTTTTTCACGAGATATTTTTTCTTCTCCGCGATATTGAATTCCAATATTCTCACCCCATAAATTTTGCCACAAGGTTTCAAAATCTTGTTCTAATAATCGTTTTTTTTCATCTAGTGTCATTTCATTAATAATATTCAATAAATATAATTTATTATATAGTGGATATTTGCCACGCATAAAATCTACAAATCCTAGAGTGTCTTTTCTGCGTATCATCAAAAATTCTATATTATTTGTTTGTTGTCGTATTGCTATTATTCCAATGCTAGTAATAGGATGTTTACACTGATGAAATGCGTGGCCTATTTTACCACAATTATTACAAAAATTATATGCTTTAGACATCGCTATATGTTTATAACTAATCTTTTTTATATCATTTATAGTAATGGCTTTAGATCCTAAAATATGGGGACCTCATTATTGGTTTTTTTTACACACAGTTGCCACAACTTACCCAAATACGCCTAACGAAGTAGCACGGAAAAAATATTATGATTTTATACAAAATTTACCTTTATTTTTACCAATTCCTGAAATTGGAA
>MDTG01326779.1_pt1 | contig 15029 bp, 18 predicted proteins | sample 811421 | NCBI WGS metagenome assembly MDTG01 (sample SAMN05326645, study PRJNA326480) | marine metagenome | isolation source: seawater | place: Pacific Ocean: South East | collected 2011
ATAAAACCCTATCAAAAGCATCTGGGAAGCAATGAAATAACTACCAGAATCTCCCATAAATATTTTTGCTGGTGGCCAATTATAGATAAGAAAACCAATTAAAATACTAACTAAAGTAAAACAATAAATCGCTAAAGACTCTCCGTCGCAGAAAAGAAAGACTATCCCATGAAAACCAAAAAAAACAATTCCTTGGGTAGCCGCAAAGCCATCCGAGCCGTCCATAAAGTTGAAAAGATTAATATGCAATAATGAAATTATTGAAAGAGTTAGAAGAAATACATAAAAGCTAAAATTGTTAATCAAGAGCACACTGCTGGGAAACAAAAATTCTAACAAAGTTGACCAGCAAAAAATCGCAAGGACAAACTGACCCAATAACCGAATTCTTACTTTTTGGGGTTTAATATCATCCAAACCACCTAATAAAGACAAACCCAGAGAGAACACCAGCCAATTTAAGGTAAGAATATCTTTAAAGTTATGAAAAAAAATAAGGACACAAAATATTAAAATAAAAACGAAGCCGCCTGCCGTTGGTGTCGGGCTAATGTGCAAGCTTCTTTCTTTTGGCAAATCTAATATCGACAAATAAGAAAAACTTTTTACTGCAAGACCCGTCAACAGATAACTAAAAAATGCTACCGACACAACTAAAAAGAAGCCAACCAGACTAGTCAAATGCAGATTTCCCTAAGAATTTATACATCAAAGAATTTTAAATTTATCTTCCAACACAGAAATATGAAAAACCATGACTCTCTACCGTGTCACGCTCATAAATATTTCTTAAGTCTATAAAAACATTGCCTTGCATTATTCGCTTTAATGCATTTAAATCAAGGCCTCGATACTCATTCCATTCGGTTAATAAGATTATCGCATCAGAGCCCTCTATAGCACTAAACATGTCTTCGCAAAAAATGATATCTGATGGAAGGACCTGCTTTGCTGCATCCAAGCCTTTTGGATCATGGGCTTTAATGGTTATGCCAGATCGCACCAAATCTGGCAGAAGCAAGAGTGAGGGCGACTCGCGAATATCATCAGTTTCAGGCTTAAAAGTTAAACCAAGGACGGCTACCTTCTGATTATTATTCGAAGGGTCTAACGCCAATTTTATTTTTTCAGACATTTTCACTATTTGATTATTATTTGCTTCAATGGTAGCCCTCACGATACCAAGCTCTTGTCCGCTTTCTTCTGCAAACGAAAGCAAAGCCTTTGTATCTTTCGGGAAACAAGACCCACCGTAACCGGGGCCAGGATGCAAAAATTTTGGGCCAATCCTTCGATCCATGCCCATACCTTTTGCAATATCGTGAACGTCAGCTCCAAGAGTCTCACAGAGATTCGCAATTTCGTTTATAAAACTAATTTTGGTAGCAAGAAAAGCATTTGATGCGTACTTAATAAGCTCGGCGCTTTCAAGGTTTGATATCAAAATTGGTGTCTCTCTTAAGTTCAACGGCCTATAAAGCTCCGTTAGTTTATTCTTTGCCTTTTCAGATTCAACCCCTATCACAACACGATCCGGACGCATGAAGTCCGATATAGCCGCTCCTTCTCTAAGAAATTCCGGATTAGATGCTACATCAAAGTCGGCATCAGGATTTTCTAACTTTATGAGTTCCCTAACCTTTCTAGCAGTCCCCACAGGAACCGTTGATTTATCCACTATTACTGTATAGCCCTGTAAGCTCGCAGCTATTTGTTTCGCCGACTCAAAAACGTATCTTAAGTCTGCCATTCCATCGCCTCGACGGGTGGGTGTTCCCACAGCAATAAAAACCAAGTCAGCGTTAGGAACAAATTTCTCAAGAGAGGTGGAAAACATTAACTTTCCTTGTTCCATATTCTTTTTAACCAATTCATCAAGACCCGGCTCAAAAATTGGAATCTTCTGTTCTTTTAATTGCTTAATTTTAGCTGAATCAGAATCAATGCAAACCACATTAGCTCCAAATTCGGCAAAACAAGATCCCGAGACTAGCCCTACGTAACCGGCCCCAATCATTACGACTTCCATGTTTTAGTTCCTCCGAATCAACGCCAAATAACTAAAAGTCAGTATTAAACACGCATCTAATATTAATAGTATAACCGATAACTCTTAGTGTAGTTTTGCACCATAAATAATTTAAGGAGAGTTTATCAAATGTGCATGATGATGAATCGCAAAACTCAGGAGACACGGTGATAATCCTTATACCACTCAACAAATTTTGATATTCCTGTTTCTAGATCCGTGCTAGGTCTATATCCAGCGGCTTTTTCCAGAAGTTCAATATCAGCATGGGTATCATATGCATCCCCAGGTTGCCTAGGCATGAAGTTTAGTTTAGCTTTTCTCCCTAGGGTATCCTCCAAGATTTTTATCATTTCAAGAAGCTCTACTGGCCGATTATTCCCTATATTAAATATTTGATAAGGGGGCAAAACTAATTTATCAGACTCATTTGATTCTCTGGTGGGAACTAGTTTCAAAGTAGCAATCAAACCCTGAATTATATCGTCTATATAAGTGAAATCGCGCCTATGATTTCCATCGTTAAAAACATCGATCGGTTCGTTAGCGATTATATTTTTTGTGAAGCGGTACAGAGACATGTCGGGCCTACCCCATGGACCGTAGACCGTGAAAAACCTTAGGCCAGTAGTGGGTATATCGTACAAATCACTATAGACCCGAGCCATAAGTTCGTTCGAAATCTTCGTAGCCCCATATAGTGATAAAGGTTTATCCACTCGCTCATCTTCTGAAAAAGGCAACTCACTATTGCCTCCGTAAACAGAGCTAGACGATGCATATATTAAATGCTCAACTTCACTTTTTTTGCAACCCTCGATGATATTTAAAAAGCCATTTATATTGGATTCAATGTAAGCATGGGGATTAGTTAAGGAATAGCGTACTCCTGCTTGGGCGGCTAAATGCACAACGGTTTTAGGTTTTAGTAGACTAAATAACTCCCTTACCAAAAATCTATCTGAAATATCAATTTTCCTAAAATCAAATAAGGGATTTGCCCCGATTCGGCTTAATCTTGCTCGTTTCAAAGCGACGTCATAATAATCATTAAGATTATCCACTCCAACGACTTTTTCATTTCTACCCAAAAGGGCTTCCGTCATATGATAACCAATAAAACCAGCTACTCCTGTTATCAAAGTAGTCATAAGAGCAACTCCCTCCCAAAATTGAACTGTTTTTTCAGTTTAACACAACAATATTGGAGAATTACCTCAATGAAACATTAATCTGTTACTATTTACTTATTTACGACTTAAAATTAATTAAAAAACAATTCTAAAGGACTCGAACAGTGGAAAAACAACCAGAAGGACTCGATGCATTTACTATTGATGCTGACAATTTGTACAAGGAAGAATCTATTACTGATCTTAAAGCCGCAACCATTAGGAAAATGATTCCAATCAAAATAGATGGCTCTGCCGATGAAAATAGGCCAATCAAATTTATCGGAGACACAACGCTGATGACCCAAATGGGTCCTATCCCCGTTCAATTTCCTATTGAGGCCGATAATATCGAAGCGGCCTTTGGTCTTTTCCCTGAGGGGATAAAAGCCGCGGTCGAAAAATTAAACGACAGAGCCAAAGAAATGGCGAGAGAGGAAGCGTCAAGGATAGTGGTGCCAGGACAGCAAGCTCCACAAAACTTACCCCCAGGTCCTGGAGGTAAATTTAGAATAGACTAAAGACTTAAAAACCTGGTGAAATACAATCATGAACTCAAAATCAAGGGGCTTAACCTTCAAAAGGGTCTCAAACTTATCCTTCGAGACTACCACCTAATTGTGAAAGCAGGTCAAGCAATTAGGGTCTCAGGCCCGAATGGTTGCGGCAAGACTTCTTTATTACGGACAATAGCTCGACTAAACAGGATGCATGAAGGAGAATTGCTAGTGACCTCTTCCTCGGAAACTCGGCCACTTTCCGCAAATTTAGTCAACTTCATCGGACATAGCCCATCTATCGCGTGGGACCTTTCCATCAAAAAATATCTAACGTTCTATTCCAAGATAACTGAAGGAAAAGTCAAACACCACTCAATTGAAGAGTCACTTGATATATTTAAAATACGAACGCCTCTTCAATTAAGTAGAAACTTATCAGCGGGACAAAAACAGAGGTTATCGCTCTGTAAGTTACTTCTATTTAAGGCGCCAATATGGGTATTAGATGAACCTTTTAACAGTTTAGATGTTGAATCCCAGGAAATACTAGAAAAACAAATCGAACGCCATTTGGAAAATAACGGAATTGTATTTTTGACGAGCCACCAAACGTTTAGTCAAGAAAAAAAATTTAAACAAATTTATTTAGAACAGGTGTCATGAAATTATTCCTAATCCTTTGCAGCTTTGAGTTAACACGGTATTTTGCTAGTCTTACAGATGTATTAAACTCTGTGGCATTTTTTGCTCTCATTATCATCATAAGTGCGGTCGTAGCAGGCCCGACTTTCACTGATAACAATAATCTAATCATAGGATCGATTTGGACAGCTTCCGTATTGTCCTGTGTACTTACCTTAGATCTAATTTTTAATAAAGATTTTAGAGAGGGCACGGCTGATCTTTTTGTATTATGTTCAGTTTCTCTGGAGATTTTATCGCTAGCGAAAGCTTTTTCTTACTGGCTCACTAATTGTTTGAGTATAATATTAGTTGCGAGTTTCACGTTTTTATTGTTAGGTTTTCAATCTAGTTTAATTCTCAACTTTCTAGTCTGTATCTCATTGGTAACCTTAACAATGAGCCTTATTGGGGTTGCTCTGAGTGCATTAACAGCCAACTCGAAAGGTGGCACATTACTATTGACAATTTTAGTATTTCCTCTGATGATTCCCCCAGTAATATTCGGAACCAAGGCCTCCTTAAATGTTTACAATGGCTTAGACTCTTCGAATGAATTATTATTTTTAGCTGGTTTTTTTTTGTTGTTACTTTCGACACTACCTTGGGCGAGCGCAGCAGCAATTAAAACAAGGATCCATTAATTATGTTTAAATTAATAAAAAATTTTTTAGGACTTGAGTCTTTTTATTTTTTTGCAAAGAGAATTCAGAAACCTTTACTTTACTTTACACTAGTTGTTATTGGCATCGGGCTCTACAGCGGCTTATTTATCGCTCCGAAAGACTACCAGCAGGGAGATGCATTTAGAATTATCTATGTCCATGTACCAGCAGCGTGGCTGTCATTGTTTGTATACGTGTATATGGTATTAGCGGCTTTCACTGCACTAGTATGGAAACTGAAAATTGCTGAAATAGGTATAAAATCAGCCGCTCCAGTAGGCTTTTGTTTCACAGCTATTGCGCTAGTAACTGGATCAATCTGGGGCAAACCAATGTGGGGAACCTGGTGGGTTTGGGATGCCAGATTAACATCAGAGTTAATTCTACTGCTAATTTACGGAGGGATCATTGGCATCGCAAATAGCACCGACGACCTCAGAATCGGCTCGAGGTCTGCAGCAATTGTCACCTTAATTGGGGCGATTAACATACCGATTATTCATTATTCCGTTGAATGGTGGGCAACCCTTCACCAGGGGCCTACAGTCTCTAAGTTGGATAATCCTTCAATAGAACTTTCTATGTTGATTCCGCTAATCATAATGACTATTGGATTCATAGCCTATTTTATACTTATTTTGATGATAAGAATGCAAAATGAGATAATTCACTATGAACGAAATACTAATTGGGTTCGTAAAAAATTTAGCTAATTCTGATAAACAGGGGTCTTTTTTTGCAGTATATCGAATATATTTTGGGGGCATTTTTATTCACCTTTGTCGCCATGGTTGCCCTCGGCTTAATTTCTCAAATAGACCTGCGAAATACGAAGAAATTGATGCTCGAAATCTTGCAAGGTGATGGTAGTGATGAAAAAAAGAAATAAACGTATATTAGGAATATTTTTTGGAATGATTGGAGCTGGTATTTCGGTCTACTTAATTTTGTCGGCATTCGAAAGAAATCTTATGTACTTCTACAGCCCCACAGAAATAGCAGACGGACACGCGAAAAATCGAGATTTTTTCAGGGTCGGAGGTCTCGTGCTGGAAAACAGTGTTTTACGCTCACCAAATTCTCTGGAAGTGAGTTTCGTTCTCACTGATTTAAAGTCAAATCAACCAGTGCGGTATAAGGGTATACTGCCAGACTTATTCCGAGAAGGACAGGGAATCATCGCTAATGGATCCATGGATTCTGATGGAACATTTAACGCTTTTGAAGTTCTAGCAAAACATGACGAAAACTACATGCCTCCTGAAATAGCAGACACCCTCCACTCAAAAAGATCTAACGGTTCGAAATGATTCCTGAACTCGGAGCATTTTTTTTAATTTTGTCGCTCAGCCTTGTGCTGTTCCAAATATCCTCACTTTTAATTGGAACCTTATCTGACTCAGCCGTTTGGATCAGTATGGGGAAAACGGCTCTTTACACGCACGCGGCGGCAATAATTGTATCTTTCATACTTTTATCATATTGCTTCGCGGTAAATGATTTCACAGTCAAATACGTTTCCATGAATTCAAATACCTTATTACCTCTCCAATATAGGTTGTCAGCAGTTTGGGGCGCTCACGAGGGCTCTCTACTTTTATGGATTATGATCTTATCTATTTGGATAGTGGCATTTGCACATTTTAGCTCTTCCCTCCCCACAAAATTTGTTGCTTGGACCTTAATATTCGCGGGAATTATTAGCTTGGGTTTCCTTTTGTTTTGCATATTTACATCAAACCCTTTTATAAGACAAATCCCTCCGCCACCTAATGGCGCTGATTTAAATCCCCTTTTACAGGATTTTGGTCTAATCATTCACCCTCCTATGCTGTATATGGGTTACGTCGGGTTTGCCATTTCCTTCTGTTGTGCTTTAGCCTCATTAATGCTTGAGGAATATACAAATCAATGGGCAGTCTGGGCAAAAAATTGGACGCTATTAGCGTGGGCATTTTTAACGATGGGAATAGCACTAGGCAGTTGGTGGGCTTACTATGAATTAGGTTGGGGTGGTTGGTGGTTTTGGGACCCAGTCGAAAATGCTTCATTAATGCCTTGGTTAGTTGGAACGGCACTCATCCACTCCTTAAACGCAACCGCAAAGCGAGGAGTATTTTCAGGCTGGTCACTCTTGCTAGCTATATCCGCTTTCGGCCTTAGCCTTCTAGGAACATTCCTAGTTCGTTCCGGAGTTTTAACATCTGTGCACGCGTTTGCAACCGACCCTGCTAGAGGAATTTTCATTTTATTGTTTATTGTAATCGTTGTAGGAGGTGCTTTTTTAATATATGGACTAAAAGCTAGCCAAATTAGTGATGAGGGATATGCTTTTGCTTCACGAGAATCCTACCTTCTGCTAAATTCAGTAGTATTAAGTGTGGTTACGGCTACTATCTTACTCGGAACACTCTATCCCCTTGCCATAGATGCTTTAGATTTAGGAAAAATTTCGGTGGGTCCTCCATATTTTAATTCGGTTGTCATTCCAATCATGGCCCCTCTGATGGTTTTTCTCGGTATAGCCCCATTAACAAGGTGGCGCCGCGATGATTGGAGTGCCACCCTGCATAAATTAAAGCTTCCTCTCTTGGGGACAACACTCTTCTCAATAGCATTTATACTTATGCTGGTGGAAAACTTAACTATTATGGCAGCAATAGGCATAGTACTATCCGTCTGGGTTGTAGCCACTAGTCTAACCACTTTTTTTAGTAAGGATAATAAGGTTGCTCTGAAACGTTTTGATAGAGCCATCTTTGGGCGGACTATTGCTCATATCGGTTTTGCAGTATGTGTCATCGGCATAACACTGGTTAGTCATTACGAAAGCACGTCTCACCTAAAAATGGGGGTTGGAGATGAAACACAACTGAACAATTACAACTTCAAATTTGCCTCACTCGATAATGTGAAAGGACCAAACTATAAAGGTGTACAAGCCGTTTTTGAAGTAACCAATAGGGGACAAACGTATCAAGTTCAGATTCCAGCAGAAAAACGATTCTACGATACTCGCGGTATGACAATGACTGAAGCAGGTATAGACGCCGGTTTACTCAAAGATATTTATATATCATTAGGCGAAAAAATCGGTAAGGAAGCGTGGAGCGTCAGATTAAACATCAAGCCTTTCGTTCGATTCATTTGGCTAGGAGCAATCCTAATGGCCATCGGAGGAGTTATAGCAATGAGTATCACATTAAAAAGAGCTCAGTCGTGAAAAAAAAAATTTTTTTTGTTATTCCATTGGCTCTTTTTTTCATAATGGTTGGTTTCCTCATCGTAGGACTGCAACTTGATCCCAGAAAAATCCCATCTCCGCTCATAGGAAAAAAAATTCCTAATTTCAATCTTGTCGAATTGGGGGCAAGTAGATCAACTATCACAAATAAAGATCTACCCTCGGCGCCCTTTTTATTAAACGTTTGGGCATCTTGGTGCGGCGCGTGTTTAGAAGAACATGAACTACTCAAAAAGATATCCGATTCGGGTTCAATAGAAGTCATAGGGCTTAACTATAAAGACAGCTATCCAGAAGCGGCTAGATGGCTTCTCAAATACGGCGATCCCTATACTAAAAAGATATACGATCCTGAAGCGAATCTTGGGCTGAATTTAGGGGTTTATGGTGTTCCAGAGACATTTTTAATTGACGAGAACGGGATAATCGTTTACAAACATATTGGTCCATTGACGTCTGAGACGTATAAAAATCTAATTCAACAACTGGGAAATAAAAAGCCTTAATCATTATGGAGATTGCAAGAATAATTCTACCAATGTTAATGCTGGTTTCTATATCCGTCTCTTTTGCTTCCGACAAAATTTATTCTTTCGAAAATTCAAATCAACAGCTAATTTTCGAAAATCTTCTTGAAGAGCTAAGATGCCTCGTCTGCCAAAATCAGTCGCTAGCGGATTCGGGCTCTGGGCTGGCTACTGACTTACGTAACGAAGTGTATCAAATGGTGATTCAAGACAACTCCCAACAAACTATCAAGAAATTTTTAGTTGAGAGGTATGGAAACTTTGTCTTGTACGATCCCCCACTAAATCCAAGTACGAGTATTCTTTGGTTTGCGCCTTTTATATTGGCTGTATTAGCTGTGGGATTAGTAATATTCTTCTCGAAAAAACCAAAGAGAGACTAAAATGTTCTGGCTCATTACCGTAGCTTCAACCACCTTAGTAATCATCCTATTACTTCTGCCAGCAATGAAAGTTAAAGGCAATCAAAAAATCACCGATTCGCAGCAAGAAAACGAGATTCAAAGACTCAAAAATAAAATTAATCTTTATAAAATTATCTGTTTTCTTTTTACAATCCCAATTGTATCTTTTGGAATCTATGTATTAGTCGGTTTACCCGGTAGCCTTCAATCCTCCGATCAAACCATCAGAGCGAACGCCAATGCACAGTTCAATTCTGAGCAACATGCCGAAGAAATAGAACAAGTATTAAGACAAGATCCAGACAATCCTAACCTGCTTGAACAAATGACAAAAGTTTATATGGTTCGGGGGGATTATGAAAAAGCAGTTGAATTTGCTAATAAGAGGGTCGAAACAAGCCCAAACGAAAGTAGTGCACTAACGCAATTAGCTGATGCGATGGCAATGTTAAAAAAAGGAAACATTGATGCGGAAATCATGAGAATTTTAGATAAAGCCATTACCATAGATAACAGAAACCCAGTGGCACTCACATTATCTGGCATTGGACATCAACAAAAAGGTGATACTGCCAGCGCAATATCACAATGGAACAGGGCTATAACAAATCTCCCTATTAATTCGGAATTAAGCGCGAGGGTAAATGAACTTATTCAAGCTGCTCAAAAAGAACTCAATCCAGTTCAAGGAAACTCCCACGATGAGCCAATTGCTAATATTGAAATAAATATTGACCCGAAAGTCACCGAACAAATAGGGGCCAAATCGACAATGTTTGTTTTCCTAAAATCCAAGGAAAAGTCACCGCCACTTTACGCAATTAAAACAAAGGTGCCAAAAAATTTTCCTATTTTGGTAAAGTTTACTCAAGAAAACTCTATGTTAGGAAATACAAATATTAAGGAAATAGATTTTTTGCATGCTGTCGCCCGAATCAGTAAAACGGGTTCACCCTTAGGTAAAGCAGGTGACATCGAAGGTAAGTCTGAGCTCTTTAAACCAACCTTAGAGACAAGAATTATAACTATTAACAAAGTGCTGGGAAATGATAAATAAAATTATAAGCTTAAATAAATCAAAAAGACTTTTTCTGAAAAAAATATTAAGTATAGCGGGTTCCGGATTAGTCTTGAGCCCGACACTTTTTTATATAAATAAAATACAATCAGCCACTAAACCGAAACTACCAAAAAGTATTGAGGAATATACAGATGGCAAAATAAAAGATACTGACGTTATCTCTTCAAAAAACATTGCGTACCTAAAAGAACTAGTTGACCCTTCGACCTACGAGGAGGTAATGCTTGAAAACCGGGAAATTCTTCTCTCTCCCTCTGAAGAATTGCAAGAAACTCTTTTCCCTCCCTTTTTTTATCAAGCAACAAAAAAAAATAAAAACAATTTAATTTTCGACGGGCAAAACAGAATCGTGGACAATAATGGCTCAGAATGGTCAGGTGGACTTCCTTTCCCGACCAGCAAATCAGTTAAAGAGATAATTTATAACCTAGCTCTAGGTTGGAATAGACATGATCAAGATGTAAACGCTATAAATGGTAGTCTTATTGACAACAAGGGGAACATAGAGCAAAGTTTTGATATGGTCTTCGCCTCGCAACAACTGAGTGGTATCTGTAATCCCCTAATCGAGAGTGCAATTGAAAACAAAGCGAAATACAAACACCTTTTGAGGTATAGCGCGCTTTGGTTTACGGAGCCTAAAGAGATTAAAGGACTCACTTTTACAAATAAATGGTTTAAAGATCAAAATAAATTTCCCGAACTTTACTCTTTTAATCCAAAAACAAAAAGAATGACAAAACTCGCCAACTCTAGGCGTTTAAACGAAGTGATTCCGGGTATTAATTTTTCACTATCAGATGCTTATGGGTTGGGAGACCCGTCCGGGGTCTGGAGTAATTGGAAGATTGTTTATAATGGGCCATTTTTAGTATCAACACAACACAACTGGCGGCCCGACTTGCCAAATTGGGACTTGCCTGTTACTGGAGGCGCAAAAGGCCAAAGTTATTATTTGGTCAGGAAACAGTATACAACTAATATTATAGTAATCGATATGACACCAACTGGATATCGAAAAGCAAATTTTATAAAAAAAAGAATTTATATTGATGGAAGAAACATGGTTCCGGTGAAAATTTTATACTACAACCAGAACAATAGTATTTTAAAAAGCATCGAGATAGGCTATTCACAATTAAAAATAAACTCATCAATTCAACCAACCATTAGGAATGTACCGATACTTACTAGCTTGAAAAAACCTGACTGGAACTGGAGTTGGTATATATGTAAAGATCATCAAACAAAAAGAATTGGTAGGTTTCATCTTGCAGAAAGCTGCACCGGGGGTTGGAAGACAAGCTCAGACGATATTAAAGCGTACGGCAGCCCAGACGAATTTATTCAAAAGTATATGACACAAAAAGGAATTCGTGAATTATTTATTTAAATCTTGTCTAAAAGCAACCATCCACACACCAATCACAACCAAGATTGTTCCATAAAAATGAAAAAGTTTAAATCGATCATCAAAAATTAAAATAGAGGCTAAAGCACCAAAAACAGGCATTAAATTTATAAACACTGACGCCTTATTTGCTCCAATATCAATTACTGCCCTATTCCATAAAGAAGTAGCAAGAGCCGTCGGGAAAACAGCCATAAAAAAAATAATCAAAATTGCAATGGGATCAAACCACAGGTCAATAAAACCAAAGCCACTATGACCTAATGTCAAAGGAAAAAGAATTAAACTCGCTGAAATCGAACTCGTCGTCATCATAATATGGCCAGGAAGTTTTATTCTCCACTTTACTAAACAAACTGTATAAAACGAATAAAACAAAACAGCTGCTAAAACTAAGACATCACCTAAATTAAATTTAAAATTAATAATTAAATGACTACTAGCTTCTGTTATCAAAACAACAACCCCCATCAATCCTGATAAAATACCCAAATACTGAATTCTTGAGATGCGCTCCAAACCAATAGAAAGAGCCATTAACAGAGTAATTAATGGTTGCGATGCACCGAGAAGTGAGGCGTTAAAAACAGTAGTAGAGTCGACGGACCAAATCAAAAATGTAGAACCCATTGCGAGCAGGAAACCTAAAACAAAAAGCTTGCTTAAGTTCTCGCGAATCGTCGATATATGATTCCTTATTTTCGAAAAACAAAATATCAATAAAATTAAAGAACAAATTACCCATCGGGAAAAGCTTAGTTCAAAAGGTGTCATAAAACTTGCCGCGCTTTTTGATACAACGAGACCTGATGTCCAGAGAAACATCACAATAACTAGTACTGAATGGGAATTGGCGAGCATTTAGTTATTCGAACCGTTTGGTTAGTTAATCTAGTTAGGCATTTATTATATACTAAAGAATGAAACTTAAAAGAGGAGTCGTTATGATAAAAAAAGGAATTAAAGACCTAGTAGAAGAAGCTGAAGCAAACATCGAAACTATGACGGTACAAGAGGTTATTAAAATTAAAGACGATGATAATACCTTATTAGTTGATATTCGAGACATTAGGGAACTATGGCGAGATGGAACTATTCCAAACTCAATCCATGCTCCAAGGGGGATGCTAGAATTTTGGGTTGATCCCAATAGCCCTTATTACCGCGAAGAATTCGGTAGTGGGAAAAAAATTATATTTTTTTGTGCAGGCGGACTTCGTTCTGCGCTAGCTGCTTTCACCGTCAAAAAAATGGGATTAGAGCCTGTAGCACACATGGAAGGTGGATATGCCAAATGGGTTGAGTCAGGGGAAACAATTGAGCCAAAGGAGCCTAAGTTTTAATGAGAATTTTCTGGTTTTAAGATATAACAACCTTTTTCGTACTTACTAAAGTAATGGCCAATGTCCGGGTGATTGATCGGCCCGCCAGATTTATCCTCTAATAAATTTTGCTCAGAAACGTAAGCGATATAGCTAGTCATCTCGTTCTCGGCCAATAGATGATAAAAGGGTTGATCTTTTCTTGGTCGAGTTTCCTTTGGTATTGATTCCCACCATTCTTCGCTATTGCTAAAAGATGGGTCCACATCAAATATTATACCTCGAAAAGGATAAAAGCGGTGTTTTACAACTTGACCGATTAAAAATTTAGCTTTTCCTCTTAAATTCATTTTAAAAATGTTCTCTCTTCTACTAGCCTGTTATATTAAGTCAATGAACTATGTGATTTGTCCTAATAATCTTATCACGATTAATTACTAATCTGGACCGAACCGCGTCTGTTGGAGCATCAATTATCGCTTTTTCCAAATCTTTCAAGGCTTTCTCTTTTTGACCACTATTAAGAAACAAAGAGGCTCTCTCTATATACAACTGAAAGTTTATATTCTCTATCAAAATCTGATAGCTACAGTACTCTATGGCCTCATTGAAGTCATTCTCTTTTATTGCAATAAATTTAAGATTATTAAGCATACGACTTACTATCTTAACCCCGTTTACCTCCACTAAATCATTAGGATCTGTAAAGTAAAGTTGGTTATTAAGCATGATCTTTGCTCCGACTTTTGCTGTCTTTAGGCCGTGCGGATCAATTAATAAATCATCAGACTTCAAAAGGAAATGACCAGGAAAATTAACACCTTTTACAGAGAAACCTAGTAACTTGCCAACCCCAATAATAACCATCGCAAGGGATATGGGTATTCCTGTTTTATTTCTCAATACATATTCAATCGAGCTCAGTTTTTTATTATTAAAATCAAGAGCACCTTCAAAGCCAAAATTTCGTAGTTCAACTAAAAAAGTGCTGATATCATTACTAGCTCGTGTTTTTTCAGCCAGGCCTCTCAACTGGTCATAGACCCAAGTCATATTAAAATCAGGATCAATGAGTCTAGAAACTAATAGGCCACCTTTAAGAGGATCCTGATCCCCTTCTTTATAATCTTCAAATTGTTTTTTTAAAATTAATTCGGGCATAATTTTTTTTTCTTGGAAGATGCATTATACTATTTCTATGTTAACAGATTTTGGAGCAATATTATGGCAGACCCAATCAAAGAAGCTAGCGATAGTGGCTGGATAGCAAAACACAGGGATTTATATTTAAAAAACGGCGAGGCCGGTCATATGTGGGATTCAACAAAAGTCGGTGGGCCTGGACCTATACCTACACTTCTTCTTTTTACTATCGGAAGAAAGTCAGGCAAAGAATCAATAATGCCCCTTATTTACGGAGAAATTGAATCAGGAGTAGTTATAATCGCCTCTAAAGGAGGCAACCCCAGCCATCCCGGATGGTATCATAATCTGATGAATCAAAGTGAAGTTAAGGTACAGGTTAAAAATGATATATACCAAGCAAAGACTCGTATTATCTCCAGCGATGAAAGAGAAAGTGTATGGAAAATGATGGCAGAACTTTATCCTCCTTACAATGATTATCAAGCAGCGACGGAGCGCCATATACCGGTCATTGCTCTGGAAAAGGTCTAAACAGTCACTTGGAAAAATCTACATTTACTTGAGAAGCTACTCTGTCATCAATTTGAACTTTGAAGCTATTTAGTGCCATAGAGACCAAATTATATTGGCCAACAGTGAAAACAAGATCTATTAATTGCTCCTTCGAATAATGTTTTGCTAAGCTAGACCAAGTTTCATCAGAGATGGAGGCATGCTCATGAAGTTCATTAACAGACCTAATAACCAATCGCTGCAGTTCGTTAAGCTTAGTACTTTCCTCTCCCTTTTTTATTTCTTCGATAATATCGTCATCTAATCCAACTCGTCTAGCAATGACAACGTGCTG
>MDTG01358757.1_pt1 | contig 15027 bp, 12 predicted proteins | sample 811421 | NCBI WGS metagenome assembly MDTG01 (sample SAMN05326645, study PRJNA326480) | marine metagenome | isolation source: seawater | place: Pacific Ocean: South East | collected 2011
AAACAGAGACAATAATGGCAAGTAATAACGTTACGAACATCACGAATTTTTCCATCATCAAGGCTTGGTACAAAGCCATATTTTCATCCTTCCATGTCTTAACGCCCATGCTTTGTGAGGCGAGCGATTCAATTTTCTCAGAAATGACTGTGCCTTTCTTATAGTGAAGACGAAGTATTTTACTTGGATTTATTGAACCAAAAAAAGAGTCGGAATCCCCTGAGCTCAAAAAAATAACGCTACCATCTAATAGCTTGTATCTAAATTCTACTTCATCAATTACCTCAAATGAACGAGAGCGGAAAAAATAGCCCATTGGTGTAAATTGAATTTTTGGAGAATAAAGTTTAAATTTATCGCCAACCTGTAATCCCAATTTATCTATCAGTTCTTTCCCGAGTATGGCTTTAAAACTTCCGTCATCGAGCTCATCAAATCTCTGTAGTGTAGCAAATTCGTTTAATCTATTGATGAGGCTTTGATCCAAAGCGCCTACTCCCCTCACCCTTACTAAATTATGAGTATCTTGGCTGCTAACAATCCCTTCTTCTTCTGTAAATTCAAATAAATGATCCAAGTCCTCGTCAGCGAATAATTCAGTTTTGAGCAACTCTTCTTCAACAGGTTTTATTGCCGTCACATCCAAAGAGACCTGACCATCAGCCCCGAAACTTCTTGATTTGACCTCCTCCTCGAAACCATTCATGATACTTAAAATACAAATAAGAATTGCGATAGAAAAAGCGATACCCAAAACACAGGCTACTGTTAAAAAAGAAACGTTCTTTGTGGGCCCTAAGAAAAAGAAACGCGTCGCTGCAAAAGCAATAATATTCTGAAACATGAATGAAATTATAAACCAAAAAAAACAAAAGGTAACAAACGTCAAAGGGAACATTATGGCGATTGATGTCAGTACTCGTAATTACCATGTGGCCATATGTCCAAATAATTCTTCAATTATTTATGAAATTTCGAGCAGAGAATGCGAATTAGAAGATTTTTTCACTCTCACTGAGAGGATTTTAGACAAAACAAAAATCAAATTAGAAAATATTGAAAGCATGGTCTGTTCTAGAGGTCCATCTTCATTCACAGGCATCCGAAAAAATCTTACTGTTTTAAATGCGTTGAACTTCGAAGGAAGTTTCAGTCTTTTCACTATATCTAATCTGGCCGCCCAATCGTATGAAGTGGCAGTAAAAAATCAAGCAGAAATAGTTCTATTGGCTAATGATGCCAAAAGAGAGCAAATTTTCTTCGCGATTTATCAATTTAAAAAAAACAATGACGTTTGTTGCCTAGTTGAAGATTCTATAATAAGCCCCGAAGAAATAACAAAACCAATCGTATCGGATAACCAATCTATATGCTTTGCAGGTGACGCATGGAATAAATATCAACAGAGATTTCCTGAGAAGCTGGGAAATATAACACCGGTTGAAGTTGAACCAGTGCTCGCTTCCACTCTAATTTCCCTATCCCAGTCTCATTCTTCCCTAATGAAACCGGCAACCAATAATACTCAGCCAAATTATCTGCGCCACCCTGTCAACTAATGCTCAGATGAACTAATCAACTCTAATTACAGAGGAACAGAAAGAGTCTTTCTCTGTAAAATCAAGCAATCTAAAGGCAGGAAAAGAGTCATCAAGGGCAAAGTCATAAGATGAAGGCTTGAATTGTGCACACGTAGAAGGCGTTGTTAAGAAACAAGTCTCGTTAAGTATGGATTTACTTTCCTGATGAACGTGACCCGAAACAACTAGTTCCACCCGATAATCAGATGTTAGTTCCATAAAGTCCTTCCTACCTTCCTTTAAGTTGATTTTATCCAACCAATTACTTCCTATTTTTACTGCTGGATGGTGCATGAAAATAGCAGTTTTGCGAGTTTTTCCTGTTTCTAAATAACCCGCTAGAAGCCTCAGTTGATGTTCTTGCAAAGAACCGTAAACGGCTCCTTTTTTAAGAGTATTTAACAATAAAATGTTCCAATATTGACATTGAACCAAGTCAGGGTAAGGCTCTTTTTTTAAACCGAAAGTCGCCCGTAAATTTATCAAGTCATCATGGTTGCCTGGTAGTACACGATAGGGCTTCTTTAGATTATCTAGCTGCTTCTTTAACCATTTGTACGAACCAACAGTACCATCCATGCTCAAATCACCAGTGACAATAACTAAATCGTATTGATGTTCGTTCCTCGCAGTAGTCAAAACCGCCATTAATGAGTCCCTCGTGCACACCCCACCAAGTTTTTTTGACGCATCGTCGTATATGTGGGTGTCTGATATCTGCAAAATTTTCATAAATAATATTTTAAATTAAATTTTTTTTCGTTGCGACAGCCACCATTCCCCCGTCGTTATATCAACACATTCTATCCTAAACGACTGATTTAACGGGCTAAAATAATTATTTTTAAGTTATCCACAGGTGATCAACACGACTTCCACAAGAATTATACATCATCTTGTAGTTAAATTACCTATTGACCACACTCTGTTGTGGTGTTAATAATAACGGGGTGAGCCTAATGGCTCCACCAAACGTATACACATTCTAGCTTTAGGAGAATCATCGGCCTATGGAACCGAACCAAAATCATATGGAAAACAACAGAAATGAAATAAACGTTTCTAACAACCAATCAAGCGAAAAAAGCTCTCATGAACTACAAGCGACAGCCCCAGGAATTTATAAAGTAATACGAAGAAACGGAAAAGTAACTAGGTTTGATGCCACAAAAATTAAAGTAGCTATAACCAAGGCATTTCTTGCCGTTGAAGGAAAAAATGCTGCTGCCTCTTCAAGGATTCATGAGGAAGTTGACAAGATAACCGAGCTGGTAACCGGAGCGACCACTAGAAACATGCCAAATGGCGGCGCCATTCACATTGAGGATATTCAAGATCAAGTTGAGCTAGCTTTGATGAGAGCTGGCCACCAAAAAATTGCACGCTCCTACGTTTTATATAGAGACCAAAGAGCTGCTGAAAGAGAAACAAAAATAACCCCCAAGCGCACCGATGATATTCAAAGTGAAGCACTCGAAATAACACTAGAAAATGGAGAAACGGCACTACTTGATGAAAACAGACTTATGACAATTATCAAAGAAGCATGCGAGGGACTAGAAGAAACCGACGCGTCAGCCATTTTCGAAGAGACTAAACGATCTCTTTTCCCAGGAGTAGCTGAGAAAGACGTGGCTAGAGCAGTCGCTATGAGCGCCAGAACGTTTATCGAAAAAGAACCTAATTATACTTTCGTTGCCGCAAGACTGCTTCTCGATAATTTAAGGACCGAGGCTTTAACAGAATTAAATGGAACAAGAACCGAAGCAACCCAGAAAGAGATGACAGATGTTTATCCAAGTTATTTCCATCAATTTATAAAGAAGTCAATCGAATTAGAACTTCTTGATCCGAGATTAGGAAACTTCGACTTGGAAAGATTAGGCGCGGAGATTAAACCAGAAAGAGACTTCAACTTTAATTATCTAGGAATGCAGACTCTATATGACAGATATTTCATAAAAAATTCAGAAAATAGAATAGAACTACCCCAAGCTTTCTTCATGCGAGTTGCGATGGGACTAGCCATAAATGAAATTGACCCAGAAAAGTGGACAATAAAATTCTATGATTTATTGTCTAGCTTTGATTTTATGAGCTCAACTCCTACTTTATTTAATTCAGGCACCCTACGACCACAGCTATCATCTTGCTATCTAACGACAGTGCCAGACGATTTAGATGGTATTTTTAACGCAATAAAGGATGATGCTCTTCTGTCTAAATATGCAGGTGGTTTAGGTAATGACTGGACTTCCGTGAGGGCTATGGGAGCACAAATAAAAGGAACAAATGGGAAATCACAGGGTGTGGTTCCATTTTTGAAAGTTGCTAACGATACGGCTGTGGCAGTTAATCAAGGTGGCAAAAGAAAAGGAGCAATGTGTGCATATTTAGAAACCTGGCACCTCGACATAGAAGAATTTCTAGAACTAAGAAAAAATACAGGTGATGACAGACGTAGAACTCATGATATGAATACAGCAAATTGGATTCCTGACCTTTTCATGACACGAGTGTCAGAAAATGCTGAGTGGACTCTCTTCTCGCCCGATGAAGTCCCGGAGCTCCATGAAGTGTATGGAAAAGAATTTGAGAAAATTTATTTGCAGTATGAAGAGAAAGTCAAGTTAGGAAAAATAAAAAATTGTAAAAAAATAAACGCCCTAGAACTCTGGAGAAAGATGTTGGGTATGTTATATGAAACAGGACACCCTTGGATAACTTTCAAAGATGCTGCTAACCTCAGATCACCTCAACAACATGCTGGTGTAATTCATAGTTCAAATCTGTGCACAGAAATAACTCTTAACACACAAGCTGAAAGAGAAATAGCTGTATGTAACCTAGGCTCGGTTAATTTGGCAAACCATTTAGGAGAGTCGGGTTTAAATAGTCAAAAGTTGAAAAAAACTATTGATATAGCAATGAGGATGTTAGATAACGTAATTGATTATAATTACTACAGTGTCAACACTGCGCGAGCTTCAAATCTCAAACATCGTCCCGTGGGACTTGGGATAATGGGCTTCCAGGATGCCCTTCACTACTTAAATATACCTTACGCTTCAGAAGAAGCCATTGAGTTTGCCGACAGTTCTGCAGAAGAGATAAGTTACTACGCGATAAGTGCTTCGTCCGACCTAGCCGCGGAGAGAGGAGCATACCAAAGTTTTAATGGTTCCTTGTGGAGTAAAGGCATATTACCAATCGACTCTATTGAACTTCTAGAAAAAGGAAGAGGGAAATTTGTGGAAGTCGATAAAAGCACAAAATTAGACTGGGAAACACTACGAACAAAAGTGAGCACCTCCGGCATGAGAAACTCCAACTGTCTAGCTATAGCGCCAACAGCGACAATATCTAACATTTGCGGAGTTAGTCAGTCTATAGAACCCACTTATCAAAACTTGTTCGTCAAATCCAATCTTTCTGGCGACTTCACGGTAGTCAACATGCGACTCGTAAAAGCACTCAAGGAAAGAAACTTATGGGACGAGGTAATGGTAAATGATTTAAAATATTACAATGGAAGCGTCAGTAGTATCGATAGAATTCCTCAAGACCTAAAAGATTTGTATCAAACGGCCTTCGAAATTGACCCAAGATGGCTCGTAGAATGTGCTTCGAGAAGACAAAAATGGTTGGATCAAGGTCAATCATTAAACCTTTATATGGCAGAGCCAGATGGAGCAAAATTAGATAACCTGTATAAGTTAGCATGGGTTAGAGGATTAAAAACAACCTACTATCTACGAACAATGGGGGCAACACACGTCGAAAAAAGTACACTAGCGGATGGCAAACTAAATGCCGTTCAAAACTCAAATATATCTGAAGAGCAAAACGCTTGTTCAATCACAGATCCAGATTGCGAAGCATGTCAATAAGAGAGGAATGAAAATGTTAAACTGGGATGATCCATTAAGTACAACTCAAAATAAAGAAAACAGCAACTTTAAAGCACAAGGTGAAATAAGCCTAAAAACGGCCATCGTCGATGCTAATAAAAATGAAACACCACCGGAAAAACTAATAGAATCCAAATTCAGGGAAGATGCCAATCAAATTGATGATAATGGAACGACTGGTCTCGAAGAATTGGAGTTTGGAGCAAAAAGGTTAGCCGTCGACGATAAGAAGATGATTAACTGTAGAGCTGACCTAAATCAATTAGTGCCATTCAAGTATAAATGGGCATGGCAAAAATATTTAGACGCTTGTGCAAATCATTGGATGCCGCAAGAGGTAAATATGACTGCTGACATAAGTCTATGGAAAAGTAAAGACGGGTTAACAGAGGACGAAAGACTTGTCATTAAACGTAACTTAGGATTCTTCTCCACTGCGGATTCCCTAGTAGCAAATAATCTAGTATTAGCGGTTTATAGACATATCACTAATCCAGAATGCCGACAATATCTGTTGAGACAAGCATTTGAAGAAGCATTACATACCCATGCATATCAGTATTGCATCGAAAGTTTGGGGCTCGACGAAGCAGAAGTTTTCAATATGTATAGAGAAGTTCCTTCGGTTCATAAAAAAGCAGCTTGGGCCTTACAATTTACAAAAAGTTTAGGCGACCCAGCCTTTCAAACAGGTTCTAAGAAAGCAGATCAAAGATTACTTAGAGACTTAATAGCTTTCTATGTAGTTTTTGAGGGTATATTTTTCTATGTCGGCTTCGTGCAGGTTTTATCTATGGGAAGGCGTAACAAAATGACAGGAGTTGCAGAGCAATTTCAATACATTTTGAGAGACGAGTCAATGCATATGAATTTTGGTATTGACGTTATAAATCAAATAAAGTTAGAAAATCCCCACCTATGGACAGACGAGTTCCAAAAAGAGATCGAAAAATTAATCACAGAAGCAGTAGACATAGAAATTGAATACGCTCGTGACACTATGCCACGAGGGGTATTAGGTCTAAATGCGAATATGTTTGAAGACTATTTGGGTTTCATAGCCAACAGAAGATGTTCGCAAATCGGCTTACCGGAATTATATCCTGGGGCGGGAAATCCCTTTCCTTGGATGAGTGAGGTAATTGATCTCCAAAAGGAAAAAAACTTTTTTGAAACTAGGGTAACAGAATATCAAACGGGTGGAGCGCTATCATGGGATTAGCGCTCAAACTTATCTAGTCAAATGATATTTTTAAGCAGGCAGGTAAGTTATTTCTATTTCTTTTTGCCCAGAACATAGAGTTAACCAGAAGCAAACTAGTTAAGTCATGAGCCACTACGAATTTAAAAAAGCCCTATTCGTTCGCGAACGAAACTGACATCTATTATTGTTAATACCTATTGAGATAAATATAACAATAGGATATTGTGCGGTTTAATTCCAGCACTGCAAAAAGGATTAAACTAAACAGTTCTTCGGCGTTCATGAATATTAAAGACTTAAAATATTTTCTTGCCCTTGCAGAACTGGAACATTTCGGTAAAGCTGCTGAGCATTGCAATGTAAGCCAACCGACACTCAGCGGTCAAATAAAAAAGTTAGAAAACCAATTAGGAATCATATTATTCGAGCGAACCAATCGTCGCGTAATGCTAACCGAATCAGGGCGTCAAATTGCAAGATCAGCCAATAAGGTATTAAGGGAAGTGGGCACCATTTACGAAATCGCAAAATGCTCTAGCGACCCGATGGCAGGTAAATTTAAACTTGGTGCATTTCCTACCCTTTCAACCTATGTCTTCCCAACAATTGTGCCCAAGGTAAAAGAAATAATGCCCGATTTAAGGTTAATTTTAATTGAAGAAAAAACCTCATATCTTATTCAGAAGCTTCGAAATGGTGATATTGATGCTGCGTTACTAGCTCTACCTATCCATGATGATTTTCTCCAGTCACAAGAATTATTTGATGATGAATTCTATTTAGCCGTTCCACCTGCCCACGAGTTAACTAAATTCGATAAAATTGAACAAAAGTATTTAAAAAAACACCGTTTGCTCTTGCTTGAAGAAGGACATTGTCTCCGTGATCAATCATTAGAAGTATGCCGTTTAAATGGCATCCGTGAAGAGCAAGATTTTAAAGCGACTGGATTAGAAACACTCCGCCAAATGGTTAAAGCTGAAACAGGCATCACCTTTATGCCGGAAATTGCAATACAGGAAAATGAAGTAGGCATTCGTTATATTCCTTTCAAACCACCAACGCCAAGTCGTAAAATTGGCCTTGTATGGCGAAAAACTTCAGCTAGATACCAAGCCATTCATAAATTAAGAACAATTTTCTAAAGTTGAAGAATTAAGAGATATACTACAGAGCCTTTATTATGTTAATTTTAGCCGTTTACAATATCGATATTTCGTCATGTAATAAAAATTATTAGTAAATTATTTTACAAAAGTAGTTTAAAAGTCATCATTGTGCTATCGTCCTCAAAATAGGTCAACTGGGATGGAGCAATGGCTAAAAAAGTGAGATTAAAACCCCGCGGCAGACAGGCCGATACACGTGATACAAACATTCTTTCCGATTTAATAAACCCAAACCCGAATAGAAGAGATTTACTTATTGAATATCTTCATATTATTCAAGATGAATTCGGCCGTATTAGCAAAAGTCAAATAACAGCTTTAGCTGAGTTAATGAAGCTTTCAATGAGCGAAGTGTACGAAACGGCTTCTTTCTATCACCATTTCGAAATAGTTGAGAGCGATGAAGAAGAAAATCAACCTAGATTTCAAGTTAGAGTTTGCGATTCATTAACCTGTCAAATGTATGGGAGCTCTAAATTAAAAAAAGAAATAGAACTATTATGCGGGCCAAACTATAAAACACATAACGTGTCCTGCGTAGGCAGATGCGATAAAGCTCCCGTTGCAGTCGTTGGTAAAAATACAATTGAATATGCAACACCTACGAATGTAGACCGAGCTATAAAAAATAACGAAATCAGACCAGCTCAAATTAATCCAATTTCACTTGAAGAGTACTTAAAATCAGGAGGATATGCCACATTCAAAAAATGTCTTGCTAATAAGTTACATCGAAATGACGTTATCGAAGAACTTAAAAACTCTAACCTGAAAGGCTTAGGGGGAGCAGGATTTCCGGCAGGACTGAAATGGGAAATTGTTTCTAAACAGAAAAAGTCACCATTGTTGGTAGTAAATATTGATGAAGGTGAACCAGGAACATTTAAAGATAAGTATTATTTAGAGACTGAGCCTCACACTTTTTTAGAAGGAATGATGATTGCAAGCTGGGTCATAAAATCGAAACACAACTATATTTATCTAAGAGATGAATATCACGCTTGCTTAGATATGCTTCACTCTGAAATCGATAAGTTATCTAGACATTTCGGAAGCAAACTTCCCAAAATCGAGATCAGGAGGGGAGCTGGGGCATATATTTGTGGGGAAGAGTCGGCGATGATTGAATCGATTGAAGGTAAACGGGGAATGCCCAGACAGCGTCCCCCTTATATCGCGGAAAGAGGCTTATTTGCAAAGCCTACTTTAGCCCATAACATGGAAACGTTGTATTGGGTCAGAGATATAATTGAAAAAGGAAGCGATTGGTTCGCCAACCATGGTCGAAGAGGAAGTAAAGGCCTACGCTCTTTTTCCGTGAGTGGACGAGTAAAAAAACCTGGAGTTCACTTAGCGCCAGCAGGGATATCGGTAATGGAGCTAATCGATGAGTATTGCGGAGGCATGCTTGACGGTCACAAACTTTACGGCTTTTTCCCCGGTGGAGCATCAGGAGGAATTCTTTCGGCCGAACACAAAGACGAAGCTCTTGATTTTGGTACGCTGAATGAAACAGGTTGTTTTATTGGGTCAGCTGCTATAATAGTACTTTCAGATAAAGATAAGGCAAGAGATTATGCGCTGAATGCAATGAAGTTTTTTGTCAGGGAAAGTTGCGGTCAATGCACTCCTTGCCGAGTTGGTACTGAAAAAGCTACGATGCTAATGCAGTCAAAGAGTTGGGATAAAGATTTACTGAAAGATATAAGCAGTGTGATGAGGGACGCATCAATCTGCGGTTTAGGTCAAGCAGCTGCCAACCCACTAGACAGTGTACTTAAATTTTTCAAACATGAGATAGAATGACCGAAGAAAATACACCAATTAAGTTCATACTGAACGATAAAGAAATCGAGGTCTCCCCAGACTCGCGATTACTTGACATAATTGAAGCGGAAGGATTTGACATTCCTCATCTATGTTTTAATTCAAATTACCGGCCAGATGGCAACTGTCGCTCTTGTGTGGTAGAGGTGAGTGGTGAAAAAACTCTAGCGCCGTCCTGTTGTAGGAGACCAGAGAATGGCATGGAAGTTTATACTCATTCTGAAAGAGCAAAATCTGCTAGAAAGATGATTCTTGAGATGCTTGGATCAGATACAAAAAGTGACCAAACCACAAAAAAAAATCATGAGTTAAGAGAGTGGTCAGAAAAACTTGAAATTAAAAATTTTAGATTGCCAACAAATATAGATAAAAGAACTGACGATTCTAATCCAGCTATTGCCGTAAATTATGAGGAATGCATAAAATGCACTCGTTGCATTCGGGCTTGCAGGGAAGCCCAAGCAAACGACGTTATAGGATTTGCGTTCCGAGGCAAAGAATCTCGGATAGTTTTTGATATAGATGATAATATGGGTTCAAGCACCTGTGTTAGTTGCGGAGAATGCGTACAAGCTTGCCCTACCAATGCTTTAATTTCAAAAACTGAGTTAACTCAAAATAAACAGAAAGTAGAAAAAACAAATTCTGTATGCCCCTATTGTGGTGTAGGCTGCCTATTAACATTTAACACGTCAAACAATAAAATTTTTTCTGTGACAGGTCGGGACGGACCATCGAACCAAAGTAGACTTTGCGTAAAGGGACGATACGGATTTGATTATATCCACCATAAAGATAGATTAACTTCCCCATTAATCAGAAGACCAGAAGCAAAAAAAACTAAGGAAATATTAACGCAAGAAAGTATCAACGATACCTTTCGAGTCGGAACTTGGGATGAAGCTTTAGATATTGCAGCTGAGAACTTAAAAGATATCTACTCGAAATACGGCGGCAGAGCACTGGCGGGACTAGGGGGCGCAAAAGGCTCAAACGAAGAAGCATATCTATTTCAAAAACTAATAAGAACAGCTTTTAAAACGAATAACGTTGACCACTGCACAAGACTATGCCACGCCTCATCAGTATCTGCCATGCTTGAAATGCTTGGTTCTGCGGCAGTTTCTAACCAAGTGTCTGATGTTAAAAATACAGAAGTAATAATCGTAATAGGTGCCAAGCCCTCAGTAAATCATCCAGTAGCCGCTACTTTCATAAAAAATGTTATCAAGGATTCCAAAGCGGATTTAATTTTAATGGACCCTTACAGGTCTGATCTTGCTCGCCATTCAAAGTATTATCTGCAGTTCAGGCCAGACACAGACGTTCTTCTTTTAAATGCCATTATGCACACAATAATAAAAGAAGGGATTCACGATAATGATTTCATTGAAAAACGAACCGAAGAATTTGAGAAATTAAAAGAATGCGTAAAAGAATATGAACCTGAAAAGATATCAGCGATTTGCGGGATCGATTCTGAAACTATTAAAAACGTTGCGCGCCTTTATGGAAAAGCCAAAAAAGCGTTAATTTTTTGGGGAATGGGTGTATCGCAACATACCCATGGAACAGATAATGCTAGATGCCTTATATCTCTGGCGTTGCTTTGCGGTCATATTGGCAGGGAAGGCTCAGGAATTCATCCTTTACGCGGACAGAATAATGTTCAGGGCGCTTCAGATTCTGGTTTGATTCCGATGGTATATCCAAACTATCAATCGGTAACAGATGATGAGATTAGGCAAAAATTTGAGAAATTGTGGGGCCAAGAACTCGATCCAAACGTTGGGCTAACTGTAATAGAAATCGCTGAAAAAGCATTTGAAAAAAAACTGAAAGGTCTTTATATAATGGGAGAAAATCCAGCGATGTCAGATCCCAACCTTAATTTTACTAGAGAGGCATTATCGAGATTAGATTTTATGGTGGTGCAGGATATTTTCTTCACCGAAACTGCTGGGTTTGCCGATATCATTTTACCAGCATCGGCGTTCGCTGAAAAAGATGGCACTTTTACTAATACTGATCGACGAGTTCAAATAGGCCGAAAAGCCGTAGAACCGCCAGGAGAAGCCAAGCAAGATATATGGATTATTCAAGAATTAGCCAAACGACTCGGTCTTGATTGGCAATATAATTCAGTAGAGGATGTTTTTAACGAATTAAAACAAACTAATGAAACAATTGGGGGAATCACTTGGGATATGCTCAATGAAAAGGATTCCGTAACATATCCGTATACCTCAACTAGTAAACAAAGTGAACCTATCTTGTTTTCTGAAACGTTTCCGACTAAAAGTGGTAAGGCAATATTCGTTCCAGCTAAATTTCAAAAAGCTAATGAACTTCCGGACAAAGAATTCCCTTTTGTATTTATTACAGGTCGCCATCTTGAACATTGGCATACCGGTTCAATGACCTCACGGTCAGAAGTTCTAAATGAATTAGAGCCAGAACCGACTGTGAGCCTAAACCCAGAAGATGTAAAAAAATTAAATATCGGTGCATCGACTAAAGTTTCTATCATTTCAAGAAGAGGTAAGCTTAATGCAAATTTGAGAGTCGATCCTAATGTGCAAAAAAACACAATTTTTATGGCTTTTTGCTTTGCAGATTCGGCTGCAAATTTGATCACTAATGAGGCAATGGATCCTTTCGGTAAAATCCCTGAGTTTAAGTATTGTGCGGTTAAAGTCCTTCCTGCAAACTAAATTTTAATTAGCTTTTGCTACAATTCGATTGTTTATTTTAGCTTCAACTTTTTTAAAGATTTTTCTGACTGCTGGCCCACCAATCCCAAGGGCTTTAGTATTTGTCGAAATCCGCTCAAACTCTTTTTGTGGAATATCTTTGCTCACCAAAATTGCTCCAAACATTCCGGCATTGACGTGTGGATTACATTTATGAAAATAAATCCCCTTTGAATTAAATTTAACCGTAAACCCTTCTTCACCCATATTAGATTTCCACCCAACGAAATCCTGAGGGGTCAATTCTTCCATAGATTGGGTATCATGGCCCATCATCCCTATAAACTTAACTGAATCCCCTTTGTTGATCACTAAAATTTCAGGTTTCCATTTCATCCCGACCGCTTTTACGACGTGTTCTTTACTACTAGCATATTGTGCGGTCGTAAAAAGGATTAACCCTAAAAACATTTTTAACCCAACAAGGTTAAATTTTCTATCTGATATTGGCAAAAACATACTCAGTCCCACGTTGATTCTTATACTAAAAATTTGTTAAATATAGATTACAATGATTTTGACCAGAGGGAAACACTATTAACCGAATTATTCACTCAAAGCCAAGAAAGAGTTTTATCTTCGTGCCTGGTATTAGAACCGATTTATATAACAAAGCCGTAAAAACGGGTAGTGACATTGTCTGCCTAGAACTTGAAGACGGAATTGCTGCGCAAGATAAAGCCTCTGCCCGAGACAAGGTAGTAGAGTTCCTAGAATGGAATATGACCGAGGATAATACCGCCGAACAGGTAATTCGAGTTAATCCAATTAGTACGTCGGAGGGAATGAAGGATCTTCTTGCCTTGCTTAAATGTAACCACCCCCCAACTAGTATTATGTTTCCTAAAATCAATAGTTCTGATGAGGTCTCTTTAATAGACAATTTGTTTGAAGACTTTAAAGTACCCACTCGTATTCAAATAATCATTGAAACGAATCAAGGCTTAGAGGAAGCTTTTGAAATTGCACAAAGCTCAAAACGAATCGATGCTCTTTTCTTTGGAGGAGTAGATATGGCAGCTGAGCTTCGTTGCGCTCTTGATTGGGACGCTCTTTCATACGCGAGATCGAGAGTGGTTCACGCCGCTGCAGCAGCAGAATTAGATGTCCTCGACGTTCCATTTTTAGATTTATCAGATTTAAAAGGACTAAAACAAGAAGCGCTGAAGGCAAAAACACTCGGTTTCACTGGCAAAGGAGCAATACATCCTAGTCAGATTGATATCATCAACCAAGTTTTCATGCCCAGCAAAGAAGAACTAGATTATGCTAAAAAAATAATCGAGGAATTCGAAAGTGCTTCAACTGGTTTGATAGTAATTGATGGAAAACTAATTGAAAAGCCTGTCTTAAGAAGGATGTATCGAATTCTTGCTGCCGCAGGCAACTAATCCTTAAGCTAATTAATCGGCAGTTATAGTAAAGACTGCTTTCATAGCCATGTTCCTCGTTGGGATGATGGCTTGGTAATCCTCAGAACTGTACCATTCCCTTGCTTTGTCCGCTGAATCAAATTTTACGATGACGAGCATATCATATTCCAAAGCACCAGAAAGAGCTTCACTTTTGCCTTTAAATAAAACTTCACCACCATGTTTTTTAATACTGGGCCCCGCAACAGCAGAATATTCTGCCATTTTTTCGGGATCCATTACACTTAAATTGACGACTACATATCCAGACATATTTTTCCCCTTGCTACTCAGGTGTTTTTAATTTAAATCTTCGGAGCATTTTTTTTTGTATGTTGATAAAATAATTTAACTGTCCAAATGGAAACGCGACGGCCAATAAGATTACTTGATAAACAATAAAAATTCCGATTATCCTAAAAGACCAATATAAAATCGGCAGATCTAGCCTCAAACTCTCCCCTAAAAAATCAGTAAGGTAACCAGAAATAACTACAGCCAGGCTACCAGTTATTGCGAACACCAAGTTAATTAGACAAAATTGACGAAAAGATGAGATTTTCAGTTTTTTAAGGATTGACATATTAGTGGAGACTATCAGATTTTCTGAATATATCAAACTATACTAAAGGCGACTTTGAAAAAAGTGGAAAAATTTTAAAATTTAGTACATATTTACATTAGTCAATATATTCAGCAGGAGGAAAAAATGGAACTAGGTATCAGTGGAGAGTTAGCAAAGAAAACCAATCCAATTAAAAAAGAACCAGCTGTTCAAGATTTAGGTAATAATAAAAACGCAAGAATTCAACAGAAAGATTCGGTAGATGAGAATAAAAACGCCGTTAAGGTAGCGGACGTTGGAATTAACTCTCCCGAAAAAGTCGATATTCAAGTTTAGCGATTAGTTGCCATGCAAAAACTGGTAAAATTTTTTCTATTTTTATCTTTGTATGCTTTAGCACCTTTAATTTTAGCTGACTCTTATGTGATAGAAAATCATAAGCTGCAAGTTGAAAAAAAAAAATTCGGTAAAGAAATCATAAATGTACAAACAGTTTGCATAGATGGATATAAATTCATCGTAACTGCAAGTTCGGTTGTGCAATTTTATGAAGAGTCTGACGGTCTACCAATGCCTGCACCTTGTTACTCTAGATAAAATCTTTAT
>MDTG01413160.1_pt1 | contig 15025 bp, 12 predicted proteins | sample 811421 | NCBI WGS metagenome assembly MDTG01 (sample SAMN05326645, study PRJNA326480) | marine metagenome | isolation source: seawater | place: Pacific Ocean: South East | collected 2011
AGAGGGACTCCTTATAACAGAATGGAAATCCTTAGTAAGTTAAAGTTAGTATGTAATCACGGTCATGTGTTTTCTATATTAGACTCTGTTTATTTTGGAAGAACTCATACTGGAATTAACCTAAGAAACAAAAGCACTTCGGCTTATAACTCTCGTAATATAATTGAGTCAGGGCTATTATTTGGAGAGGGAGTTGAAAACTTTAAAAGCTCTTTAAGGCTTTCTGATAAAAGTGGTAGGAAGTATATTCAAACCGTTGATGAATCTGAGCTTATAGGCCAGGACTCGACGAGAAGATATATGTACGAAGAGTGGAGAGGACTTAAGAGTCCCGCAATAAGCAGGACTATATTCTCAGAGTCTCCTGGATCTTTTTATGGATTCAGCTCTGTCCCCAGAACCTTCATATGGGGCTCTGAAGAGAGGGCCAAGCTTAGTTCGGCAAGGGAAAGGGAGACGGCAGACAGTGCTACTAGAACTTACCTTGAAACAAGTGAAGAGCTTTCAATTGGTGGCCACAAAGATGAAGATGGAAAGCTGGTCAATTATGATGCAGCATCGTCTGCAGCTTACAATAAGTGGAAAGAGTCTTCTGGTTCTGGATTTTCATTCTCAATACCTGCAATGGTGGAGCTTGGGCCAGAGGGGTATGCAAAAAATACGGCAATAATAGGCAAGATGCTAAGGTCATTTCTGATGAGCATGAGGGGCTGGATGAAGCTTGCAACTGCTCTGGAAATACAGTCGCCTCTATCGGGAACCCCAGAGCCTGTTGATATGAGCAATTTATCTGCTTCGGAAATATTTGTTTCCGGATCAAGAAACATTTTTGAAGCAGTGGTCAGAGCCGTAGAAGACGAGCTTAATGAAGATGTTTCCGACGAAACTTCAGCTTTGATAAAAGAATCATTTGAAGTTTTTTATCAGAATTATTTGATGAAACTTGATAATGTAGACAAAAAAGTTCTATATCTTTCAAAAGACACTGTGAAAGAATACCTTTCAATAGGTATAGTTAAATCTATATTCGGAGGTATACCCAAGGTTTTTCCAGAAGATGCTAAGATGGTTGCTCAAAGTTATATGAGTACACTCGCAGTAAGTGGCGTCGTTGATTATGACCTTCTTTATTCAGATTATGAATACGCAGGAAAGAATGTCGGAACTATAATGGATGAGATGATATCTCACTTAAAGCCTTCTGAGATGTCAGAAAAAGATCAGTCTAGGGTTCTTTATGACCCTATGGCTACAGGAAAGGGATCCGGATGGTATGAGTCTGGTAACATCAGCAAAGAGGGCGTTACCGATAAGATTTCAAAAATGAAAGGCAAAGAATACATGGGCAGAGTTCTTGAGGGTGCTTCTGCGATGTATGTTGCAGATGTTGTCTCTAGACTTTATAATCTGTATATGAGTGATGCTAGCTCTAGTACATACATAGGCTACGATATCGGATTAGATCTATCAGACCCTGATAAAATTCTCTCTCTAACAGAGGAAGACGTAAGGTCAATAGTGGTGGGTGTAAGTGGGCCAGATGTATTAGATATGGACGAGGATAGCCTGACAGATTTTTATGATAACCACTTTGATAACATAATGAAGTGTTCGACTAGCTTGGAGTCCTCTATATTTGCACTAAGAACAGCTTGTACCTCTTCTAAGTACATGAAGAAGGCCACAGAGTATATTACATCAGCTTTATCAGAAATGGTAGACGAGGTTGATGATGGAACTGGGGATAAAGATATTGAGAGAGCAAGGCTTATTATAGATAACGTTATGACTAATCAGCCTTTTTCAACAATAAGCTTGAACTCGGACGGCAAATACAGGAAGTTTTTTGGAGGATCAGATTCGTCTAATCCCGAGGTTATAGTCCCCTCTTTTGGAGGCGTTTTATTAAAGTACAATTCGGATAGAAACAATAGTTTTTACCCTATATTTAAGCTGGTAGACGGTGCGGGTGTTTATCATTCGTTTGACATAGATATAAACCCTCCTTCTGGATATAGAAGCTGCTATGTTCTATCCAAGGAAAATTTGCCAAATTCTTTAGAGGAAGATGCAATTCAAGATGCTCTACCAGAGAACTATAGAAAATCTGGCTGGAAGATTCTTTCCGTCACAGTTGGTAGGGGAAAAGAAGAATACTCTGATATAACCGGAAAGTCTAGCGGATGGATGGAGGGCGTAAGCCTTATTTATCATCCGGACACACAGCCGATAGTTTCTGAGGATGGAAGTACCATCGGTTATAGAAATGATTCAGTTGGGATGAATACTTCTGAAACATTATTTGCAGGCCCTTTGTCTGTAAGGCGAGGAAACGCTATGTCTTTTCCTCCGAATCCTTATAGTCAAAGTAATGTAGGCGTTCCTATTCCAATTGACTTCAAGGGGTCCGCCGTTACTTCGTCTGATTTAGTTTTCCCTGTAATAGGTACAAGAATTCCTGTTGAAATAAGTTCATCTGAATCCCCTGCTCCGGTCAGTCTTGATATGTCTGATTTTCTACAGAGAGATCCTCCCGGAGAGGCTTTGAATATAATATTTAAAATAGAAAAACTTTATAAAGAATACCAAAATGAGGTTCGACTCTCTGTTGTAGACAGAAGGGGCGATGAGCATAGAGAATCTTTGAAGCGAAGATATAAAACTGTTATCTCCAATCTGCATGAAACCTATAGGGGTCTTCCTTTAAATGTAGCTTCTGCAAATATATCAACTGCAAAAGAAAGGGGTAGCGTTTCTATACACGATGAATCAGGAGGTGTGTCTTCTAGATTTAAGCCAAACAGCTCGCTATATCTTCCGTTCTTAGACTGGACAACTATGTACAGGATTTTGTCGTCAGATGCCTTTGGGCCAGAGTGGGGCGGCCACCAGCTGTGGACTCCCGATGAGTCTGATGATGATCTTAAGAGAATGAGAAAGCAAGCTGTAGAGGAGTTTATAATTAGAACAAATAATTTAGAACTTCTTGCGAAACAAGTGGGCTTAAGATTAGACTCTGTAAGAAAAGTTCCTGCAGGTACAACCGTTATTGATCCAAGGGATCTTCTCGATCCGGTAGGCAGGCTCTTGGGCGGAGGCATTGTTAGTAAGGCGGAGGTAAGGCAAGTCTTTGGGCAAACGATTGAGGCCGCTCTGACTGACCTCGGAGACTCTGAGATGCCCTGGGTCGGACTCGAAGATATTGGCGGCAGAGACAGAAACGCTTCTGGCGCTATGCTAAAGAGATTTCCTTTATGGACAAAGGGCATGGGGTCTTTCTACTCTGTTGGCTCAGTTTCTCGTGAAGATTCTGTTTCGGGCGATCCATTTGCATATATAAAGATAATGAATTCAGTTTTTCCGTCAAATAAATCTGGATCTAAGGGTGTTTCGCCAAGGCAGCGTTTAGATGCGGCGAGAAATCCTGATATGCCAGATATAATTTCTGTTGACGACCTTTATGATCATCCTATAATATCGGGAGCCGGATCAAGCCCTACCTATTATCCAGTTCCGCAGGATGAGGGTGGTCTTAAAAAGTACAGGAAAGACCTGAAGGGGGTCAGACACGTATCTGTCGTTAGATACGCAGAAGCTATAAGCGAATATTTGGAAGAGTTTGTTAAAAGAGAACTGCTTACACCGCTTGATCAGCAGAGGGCTAATGATAATTCAGTTAAGTCCGGCGCGGATAGCTTTGGTCTGGTTAAATTTTCTAAAAAATTAAATGCCAAAATATATTTTGGGGCTACAATAAATGACAGAAGGCTCCTGCATCTTTGGAGTCTAATAAACAACTGATATAAAAGGAGTTGAAATGAGCGTTGTAAAAATATTTAATGAAAGTCAGTCTTCAGATGATCAAAATAGTTCCTGGTCAATGGATGATGTCAAAGAGTACGTTAAGCAGTATATGGTTTATGATTTGCAAATAAAAGATCTTCAAGAGTCGAGAAGAGAGTGGTCTGCAGATTTTATAAAAGAGAAAAGTCTTCCAAAGAAAGAGCTTACACAAGCACTTTCCTCTGCGAAAAAAGAGTTGGACATGGACGTTGTTAATGAAATTTATGACAACATTAACAGCATGGTTTCTGAGTAATATAAAACTTTTCAAGCAAAATCATATTAAGTATAATCACAAGTAGGAGATAAGATGAGTAAAGGTATGTTCGTATCATTGCATAACCATACAGAGCTTGGTTCACCGTTAGATGGTATGAATGATACCTTTGACTTGTTTAAAAGAGCCAAAGAAGTTGACCATCCTGCAGTAGCGGTAACTGATCATGGCACTTTAACTGCGTTGTATGATGCGTATCTTGCTAGTCAGCAGACTGGGGTAAAGTTAATCCCTGGTATGGAAGCTTATTTTGCAGATGATTTAGCTTCTAAAAAAAGTCATCACCTTGTTTTGCTTGCCCAAAATGAGGTCGGTTACAGAAATATTTTAAATATAAATTATTGTGCATTTCAAAATCAAGTTTCAGGATATATGGGCAAAAAAACGCCTAGAGTATCCTGGGAGCATATAGAAAAGTATAACGAGGGCGTGGTTGCTCTAACGGCTTGTTCGAACGGCCTCATCGCTAAGACCCTGATAACAGATCAGGATGAAGAAAAGGCGATATGTCATCTTAATAGGCTTAATTCTATATTTAAAGATAGGCTGTTTTTAGAGCTTCAGCCTCATGCGCTTCATGCTGTTAATAAAAATGGAAAAGAGGTAAATCAACAGCTTTTGAATGAATCTTTGATTAGGCTGTCACATGATATGGGCATTCCTTATGTTATAACGTGTGACGCTCACTATAGAGATAAAGATCATGCTAAGTACCATGATTTTATGCTTGCGATAAAAGATAAAAAAGCAGTAGATGATCCGGACCGTTTTAGATATGGCGTTCAGGATATGTACTTAAAGACACACGAAGAAATAATTGATTTTTTTGGAAGAGATATTGCCGAAGTTGGCATGGAAAATTCGATAAATATAATGAACTCTTGCAGCGAGCCTCATTATATTAAGCCCAAAGGAGCCAGGCTTCCCTCTTTTCAAACAAGTCTTGAGGAGGACTATGACGAATTCCTTGGCTGGAAGAATAAGCAGGGCTCAAAGCTTTCAGACGATAAAGCTTATTTGAGATATAAATGCATAGAGGGCTTTAAAGAGAAGTTATCGCATCTTTCTGATGAAGACAAAAAAGAGTACTGGTCCAGAGTAAGAACTGAGCTTTCTGTGCTTGAAGCAAAAGATTTCTCTTCTTACATGCTTATTGTTGCTGATTATGTTAATTGGGCAAAGAGTAGCATGCCAGTTGGCCCAGCAAGAGGCAGCTCTGCTGGTTCTCTGGTAGCATACCTGACTGGCATAACTGATATTGATCCGATAAAGTATGATCTTATCTTTGAGCGCTTTCATAATAATAAAAAAGAATCTTTTCCAGATATTGATACAGACTTCTCTGATCCCAGTATGGTGAAAGAATACATTAAAGAAAAGTATGGAGAAGACAAGGTTGCTTCTATATCAAATTGGAGCACTTTATCTCCTAAGGTTATAATAAAGGACGTAGCAAGAAGCCTTCGGCTTGGTGGCGATAAATCATCTGCATTTCAGATTGCAAATAAAATTACTTCGATTATGCCTGATGCAAAAAACTTGTCTACAGCCATGAAGGAAAGCTCACAGTTTAATTCTTATATGAGCAAGTATCCAACATTATTTGAGTATGGAAATAAGCTTCAAAACTTAACTAGAAATTGGTCTGTTCATGCTGCTGGAGTTGTAATCGGAGACGAAAGGCTTCCAGACATTATACCTTTGAGAGTAGATGATGATGGAAACACTGTAACTCAGTGGGAAAAGACAAGATGCGAAGATAATGGTCTTATAAAGATGGATCTTTTAGGCCTTAAGACTTTAACTGTAATTGACAATACATTTAAACTAATAGAGGAGACAACAGGCAGCAAGCTTTCAATAGATGATATTGATTTAGACGATCAAAAAGTTTATACCATGATAGGAAAGGGAAATACTTCTGGAGTATTTCAGCTTGAGTCTTCCTTGACTCCATTTTGTGTAAAGTTAAAGCCAACATCAATTGAAGATATAAGCGCTATAAATGCAATAGGAAGGCCATCTTGTTTGCCTGCAGAAAGAAAAAGGTATGCAAAAAGAAGGCTTGGGCTTGAACCTGTAACTTACGATCACCCTACTCTGGAGCGTGCATTGTCCAAAACTTACGGAGTCCTGGTTTATGAAGAGCAGGCTATGTTCGTAGCACAAGATTGCGCAGGGTGGGATTTGAACCAAGCAGACGCTTTGAGAAAGATAAGTAAATTAAAAGGCAAGGACCCTGATTTGGTATTAAAAACAGAGGCTTCTTTCGTAAAAGACTGCATGAGTCACTCAGGAATGAAGTATGAAACAGCATGCTTAATTTGGAAAAAATACATTGAACCACTTGGTGGGTATGCTTTTAACAAGTCTCACTCTATATCCTATTCTCATATTTCATTTTATACGGCATGGCTAAGGTGTCATTACAAAACGCAGTTTATGTGTGCTCTTTTAAACTCAGAAGATGCTAATAGCGATAAAGCTCAAGAGTATCTTTCAGAGTGTAAGAAAATGGGTATAAAAGTTTCCCCTCCAGACATAAACAAAAGCCTTGGGGTTTACGGGGTTTACCAAGATGGCGAGATCTCAACGGGTCTATCTGCAATAAAAGGTGTTGGAGAGAAGGCGATTTTGAGCATAATTAAAAACCAGCCTTATGTTGACTTTCAAGGCTTTTTGTCTAAAAATGAATCCAAGACGGTAGGCAAAACTGTTATTCAATCACTTGCAAAAGCTGGAGCTTTAGATTGTCTTGGCAGAACAAGAATGGATATGCATGATAATTATCAGAAGTATAGATCTAAAGCAAAGACTGTGATAAAAAGGGCTGTTGAAAAAGATATATTGCAAGATGGAATAATCCTAAAAAAGGAGTCTAAGGAAAGAAAGGCAGAGCTTATGGCTCAGTATGCTATTCCGGCCAACTCTGAAAGGCTTCTTGAAATAGTCGGTGCTATTGAATTTGATTCAACTGAGGAAGAGTGGGATAGGAAGGATATTTTATTACTTGAGCGAGAAGTTTTGGGCAGATCTATAAGTGGCAGTTTGCATGAAGTTTTTTCAACATTTTTCAGCGGAGGGCCAATGGTAACTCCGTTATCAAAGATATCCGATCTGAATCAAAACTCTAGGGTTAAAATCGAAGCAATTATTAAGACTAAAATTAAAGAGTTTACAATAAAAAATGGTAAAAATGTAGGCAAAAAATTTGCCAAATATTTAATTGAAGATGTAAATGGAGACACTTGCGGTCTAACTCTTTGGGCAGATGACTATGAAAGATACAGGGCTTCTTTGAAGGACGGACTGCCAATAAAAGCTATATGTAAAGTTAACAGTTACTTAGACCAAAAAGATCTGGCATTATCATCATTAGAAAGAATTTATGGGAGAGGAATATGATAGATTGTAGAAAGTGTGGATTTTCAATAAAAGCATCTATGAGGCATGCACTAATAGAAAATTGCTGTCCTGCTTGCGGGTCCGCTATAATGGGAGATACTCATACTCAAAGAATGAGACTTATGAAGCAGAGGCTTATGTCACAAGAATTTTCTCAGGCTTTATCAGATGAGATCATTTTTGATATAAGTCTTTTTATGCTTTTGGAATTTACTTCGATATCATCAAGCGATGATGAAAGCCCTAAGGGTACGGAAGCTCAGGAAAATTCTACCACTGAAGATTCGGATGATTATGAAAAAATTAGAGATGAAATAAGAGATGAGGTTATGGCCAAAGCTCCCGATTCTCCTGAGGAAGTAAATGAGGATCTTAAGATAGCTCGCCTGAAAAGGCTTGCTAAGGAATCAAAGATCAAGAAGTCTGGAACTGCAGTTCGAAGGATTGGAAATGATTAGGGTCATTGACAGCAAGAGACTTGATCTTACTGATAATGAGTTTGAGTACTACCAAAGCTTGGTTAGCACTTTTGGAGAAGAGGAGTTTCGTGGCTTATTTGAAACAAATCTAAATGGAGAGATAACAAGTATCTGCCCACCACTTGATAAGCAAATTTCAATGGGGGTTATGTTTTTTATGCTTAATGTGATGATGAATCAAAGGTTGAGGTCATTAAATGGTTCTATGAAAAATAAAGAAGAAAATGTTGCCACCAAAATCGATGTGCATAATATACGGGAGAAGATAGTGGAGCTCGATGCTAGAATCAAAAGCTTGGAAGATAAGGACCTTAAACATGACTAAATTAAGCGATAAAATTTCTATATCAGGTTTTTCTATTGAAGATATTGATATATCTGCGATAGAGGAAGTTACTGCAAATCTTCCTAGAAACGGTGTAGTAGATCCAAATATTGCAGAAAAAGGCCTACTCTATACTTTAGAGGGGCAGAATCTTTGCCAGGAAAAGATAGTTCAGGTAGATCGATGGATAGGTCTTCTTGAGTCTGATAAAAACAAGGCTTGGTCCAAAGCCGCTCTAGTTACGGCGAAAGAATCTGGTTATAAAACGATCAAAGATAAGGAATGGTTTGCTCAGGCTGATGACGATTACATAGATTCTTGTAATCAACTTGTATTGGCTAAGGCTTGTAAAAAGTGGCTTGAAAACAAAGCAGGATACTTTTTGGCTTGGCATTATGCATTAAAAACATTCTTAAGAAGAGACTACTCAATTGAATCCGCAAGTGGATTTGGGTATAATATAGGGCAAATGAATCCCGAGCCCTTTCCTTCATCAAAACAAAGTTTTTCGTCAGAAAATGTTGACGACGGAGACTTTGGTGGCGATGATATAGACTGGGATTAATTTTAACAACAAGTGAAAAAATCTGCAAGGTGCAGCAAGTATTCACTCAAAAAGTGACTAGGTCACACAAAGGAGAAAAAAATGTCAGGAATGGTATTTGGCGAAGTAGATTGGAATGCAGCAGACTCAGGTACAACTAAGTCTAATTTTATGAGGCTCGAAGAGGGTGAGAATACAGTGAGAGTTATGGGCAACCCTGTCCAGTTCTATATCCACTGGGTAGTTGCTCCGGATGGCTCAAGAAGGAAGCTCAACAGTCCTGTTGATAATCCAGAGCTTGTAAGGCGTCTTGAGGACTCTGGGTTCAAGAGGCAGGCTCGATGGTTAGTTAAGGTGTTGGACAGAGCAGATGATGAGTTTAGAGTTTTAGAGGTTGGGCCTCAAATTTATAATGGCATTAAATCTCTATACAACAACTCAAGGTGGGGTAAGGTTACTCAATATGATCTAACCATTAACAAGGGACCTAAGGGAACGCAGCCTTTGTATGGAGTTACCCCCAATCCAAAGGAAGCTCTGTCATCAGACTTTAAGGATAAGTTCGTTCAGTTTAACGATCGAGTTGACTTAGAGAAGGTGATTGCACCTTCTACTTCTGCAGAAGTTTGTGATATAATGGATTGGTCTGATACTTCTGCTGCGGCATCTAGCAACACTGCAGCAGATGACGATTTCGATTTTGACTTCGAATAAGTCTTAATCAATTTATAAATCTTTAGTCAATATAATTAAGGCGCATAGAGTAAAATCTTTATGCGTCTTTTTTATTATGATTAAAGTATTAGGATTAGATATATCTTCCAGCACAATAGGCTGGGCAATGCTCCTTATGGAGGAAGGCCACCTTTCTTTGGATGATTACGGATTTGTGTCTCCACCAAAGAGTAAGGTGGGCTCTTTGACTGTAAGGGTTGATAAAACCTTTGATCTTATGAGTAAGCTTATTGAAGATAAGCAGCCAGAAATAGTTGTCATAGAGTCGTATGCGAATAAATTCCCTGCAGGAAGAAGTACGGCTAGGACAATTATAGTCCTATCTGTTTTTAATGAGGTTGTTTCTATGGCGGCATTACGAACTACAGGTTTCGATCCAATAAAGTACCCTGTAGTAACAATCAGGTCAAAGCTATCAAAGATTGCGGGATTTAAAATATCTTCAAAAGAAGAATGCTTTGATTTTATTTGTAATTATTTTCCTAATTTTACAAAAAGGATCAATAAGCGTGGAAATATGAGTAAAGAATGTTATGATGAAGCTGACGCTATAGCTGTAGCTATGACATATTATGTAAAAAACTTTTTAGAGGTATAAAGAAATGGCAAAAGATTTAACTTTTTCTTCAGAAGCAAGAGATAGACTGCTGAGAGGCTCAGAGAAGCTGGCAAAAACAGTTGGCGTAACTATGGGTCCTCAAGGAAAGAATGTTATTTTAGGCAAATTTGTAGGTGCGCCCACAATAACAAAGGACGGAGTATCTGTAGCTAGAGAGGTAACTCTTGATGACCCGGTTGAGGAACTTGCCTGTCAGCTTATAAAAGAAGCTTCAGGAAGAACGGCTTCTATTGCTGGCGATGGAACAACTACAGCTACGGTTCTTGCTCATGAGATATTCAAGCTGGGCAACGATCTTGTAAGTAGTGGTTACAGTCCTCTCTACTTTAGAAGAGGCATTCAGTGGGCTCTTAGGAAGATTTGTGAGAACTTGGAAGGTGCGGCAAGCCCTATAGCTGGATTTGAAACGCTCAGAGATATAGCTTCTATCTCTGCCAACAATGACTTTGATATAGGAGAAAAGATTGCAGAGGCATTTCACTCGGTTGGTCTTGACGGAACGGTTGCGGCAGAAGCTTCTCCTGGGGAGGAAACTTCAGTCAGATTTGTAGATGGCATTGAGCTAAAATCTGGTTACATAACTCCTGCCTTTCTAATATCTCCAGGTCAGACAGATATTGTAATGTCTAAGCCAAAAATTCTAATATGCGAAGATGAAATTACTTCAATAACCCCCTTCTTGCCCCTTTTGAACAGACTGTCAGAAGATGGGTCTTCTGTAGTTTTAATTGCTAAAGACATTAGGCAAGAGGCACTGTCTATGCTTGTGGGCAATAATAAGATTGGAAGGCTTAATTCTGTTGCGTTAAAGATTCCGGTTATGGGTGTATCTGGACTTGGCGGTGAAAAAGAGTGGCTAGACTGTTTGGCAACATTATGTGGAGCAACTGTTGCTGGTCGAGATAGGGGCCTTTCTCTTTCTAATTTAGATGAATCTCATATGGGCTGCGCTGAAAAAGTTGTTGTCAATAGATATTTGACTAAAATACTTGAAGGCCACAGTAATCAAGAAGAGTTGCAAATGAAACTAAAAGTATATGAGTCTGACTCCAAAAAATTACTTCCCGAAAAAGCTCTTATTGATACAAAAAAGAGAATATCTTTTTTGAAAAATAAAGCTGCAATAATAACTGTCGGTTATTCAACTGAGCTTGAACTCAAAGAAAAAGGGGACCGTGTTGATGACGCTATATGTGCAACGAGAGCTGCCATAGAAGAGGGTATAGTTCCGGGTGGTGGGGTTGCAATTCTGAGGTCTGCTTCAGCGGTTGATTTAAGTGATCTTGACGAAAGCCTCAGACCTGCCGCCCAAGTGCTTATTGATGCTTGTAAGAGGCCTGCATCTCAAATAGTCAGTAACGGACATGGTGATCCAGATGCGGTTATTGATGAAATTTTGAAAAGCCAAAATGTTAATTATGGATATAATGCAGCAAAAGGTGAATACGAGGACCTCGTTCTGGGGGGTGTTATTGATCCCAAGAAAGTAACCAGGACAGCTCTTCAGAATGCAGTTAGTATATCTTTACTTTTAATAAATACTGAAGCAATAGTTTCAGAGCAAAAGAATAATCCCTCTTCTTGGCAGCCACCAGCGGGGTGGAGACCGCCATCAGAGGGCTCTTTGTCACACAAACAATAGGAGAAAAAATGCCAAAAAAAATTACAGCAAGTGATGCAGAAAAAGAGATATCCAAATTTTTTGGAGAAGATACGATATTTTTTGATGGAAATATTTCTACAAAATATGACGCTATAAGTACGGGAAGTCCTCTTCTGGATGAAAGCATCGGAATAGGCGGAATACCTATGGGCAGAATTACCCAACTTGCAGGAAAAGAATCTTCTGGGAAAACAATGTTAGCGCTTTCTTGCATAAAGCAATATCTAGATAAAAACCCAGACAACACTGCTTTATTCATTGATGCCGAATATACTTATGATCCAGCCTGGGCTGCTAAGCAGGGCGTTGATGTAGATAGAGTCATGGTTATAAAAACAAATGATGCAAAAGCAATCTTTGAAGGTTTAATAGGCAAGGTTAAAGTAAACTCTGTTACAAAAAAGATATCAAAAAGCATGCGAGGCATTCTTGATCACATTATAGAGGGAACAGACCCGAGGTTTAAGAATCTTGGAATTATTGTTCTTGATTCTATTGCAGTGCTTAACACCCCAATGGAGTTATCGGCTGAGGTTGGAAAGGCAAATATGGCTCCAATCCCAAGATTTCTTTCTACTGAGCTTAAAAAACTGACCCCATTTATTGCTCAGGCAAATGTTGCTTTCATAGGGATTAATCAAGTTAGGGTTAATCTTGGCCAAATGTTTGGGGATCCATCTACCTCTCCAGGAGGAAAAGCTCTTAAGCATGCGTGCAGCCTAATGATAAATATGGCTCCCGTACTATCTTCTGATTCTGTTATAAAAGATTCTGAGGGAGATAAGGTTGGTCATACAGTTCGCGCTAAGATCCAGAAGAATAAAGTTGGAGCTCCATTTAGACAGGCTGAGTATAAGGTAAAGTATGAAGAGGGAATCGTTCAAAGAGCGGAAGAGGTATTTGAACTTTCATTAAAGTACGGCCTAATAACTAGGCCCAATAATCAAAGTTATGTAGTAGAGGGAGAGAGGGTTCGAGGTAGAGATGCTGCTCTTGGTTTATTTTCTGAAGATTACATGAGAGTCGATGAGTATGATTTAAAGATAAGGGAAATGTATTTGAATGGAGATACATCTATAAAGACGGTTGATGTTGAGCAAGAAGAGCAAAATCCCTTATTAGGAGCTATAGAATAAGTTATGTTAGTTCAATGTAACGTAAAGTGTCAAACAACTGTTGATGCATCTCTGCGTGTAGATACGGACGAAGTTATATGCGGTGAGTGTGGTAGCGTTATTTCCGATGTATCTAAATACACTAAATTATCTATGAAGAATAACGGAGATATTCTTAGGTCTGCAAAAAGAAAGGCTTTTGTTTTTTATTGCGAAACACACGAGGAACACGTTGAGGCCGTATATAAAGATTCTGTTCTAATAGGCAAAACATGCCCTGAAGATGGAAATGCGTGTAAGATAAATGTAACAAAGCATATGGCCAAGGCAATCGAGGAAACTTCGAAATACTTAAAAAAGGTAGAGGAACATGATTCGGAATAGTAATCACATTGAAGATCTTGTAAAGATATGTCACTCTAATCTTCGAAGTTCCAAGAAGTGCTTATCTTATCTGGTAAAAGATCGAGGGCTAACTAAGAGGTCCATCATTGAAAATCGTTTGGGATTTTTCCCTCAGAATGTTGATGTTCTAAAAAAGTATGTTCCAGAAGATGTCTTAATTAAGAGTAGTATTATAGGCTACTCTAGGGGCAGCGATTTTTCAGATTATTTTTATTTAGTTTTCCCTATATTTACAGAGTATGGAGAGGCTATAGGTATAAGCGGAAGAAGCCTTATGAGCGATCAAGAAAGATCTGCAATTGGAATACCTAAATATAAAAACTCTTCCTATAAAAAAGCTAATATCTTATATGGATTAAATTCTGCAAAAGAAAAGTGTATAAGTAAAAATAATGTATTCGTCGTAGAGGGATATTTCGATCAGATTGCAATGAGACAAAATGGTCTAGAGAATACTGTGGCTATATGCGGAACATCTTTTTCTCAAAACCATTTCTTAAAACTTGCGAGATACACAGATAAACTAACTTTTATTCTTGATTCAGATGATGCCGGAATAAAATCTGCAGAAAGAATATATTCTAAATATATAAACAAGGGAATAAAGCTTAGATTCTTAAGAGCGCCCAGTGGAGTAAAAGATGTAGATGAATATTTTAGAAGCAATTCCACTTCCAGTTTCTTTAAGGACTTTAAGCAGGTAATTCCAGATGCGTGGTAGGAATTATGAGCAAAAAAAGCAAGTCATATCAATATAAAATAGTTGAGATTTCATTTGAATCGCTAAAATTAAATAATTTTTCTACTGATCGCGGAATTAGCCAGGTTCTTATGGCTAACTCTTGTGATGAAAGGATAGCAGATTTAAAAGAAGAGCTTCTAGACGAAATCTACGATATAGTTAATGGTGATTATTTAACTGAGCATCAGAAGAAGATTTTATTTATGCGCCTTATGGGTAAAACTCAGAATGATATAGCAGAGCATTTAGGAATAACTCAGTCAGCTGTACACAAAGCTATGCATGGGAATATAGATTATAAGAATCAGAAAAAAAGATACGGTGGAATTATAAAAAAATTACAAAAAATATGCAAAAATCATGATAGGGTAAACAAGATTCTGGAAGAGATTGCGAAAATCAATAAAGGCGAGGAAGAATAGTCTATTAATTATACGGGTATCTTAGGATAGATTAAGATATCTTTCTATTAATAAAGATGAAGTTTACACAAGGAGCATGTTAATGTCAGATCTAGATAGCATTTTAATTGAGCTACAAGAAAAGCGAGCATCAAATATTTCCCATAAAAACAAAATAAAGCTAACTGATGATATTCAGATAAAAAAAGTTGCATTTGATATGTACAAGGTTCTTAGAGATCAGTACGATGATATCTGGAAAGTTGAAGATATCGAGGGTGAAAAGTTTCTCGTAAGAAGTTCTGATCCAAAATATTCAGAAAAAGATGTAGGGCCGTGGGTTGTTACTGGAAACTATGATAATGACAGTGTGACTCTGTCATACAAAAACGTACCTTTGTGCAGCTTTTCTTCCGAAGAGTTTGGCTTCTCAGGAGATGATATTTTTACATTTAAGTCAGCTTTGTTAGAT